>ERZ650304.131-NODE-131-length-46354-cov-12.011188_pt1 | contig 46354 bp, 82 predicted proteins | sample MGYA00376240_ERZ650304 | MGnify/ENA primary metagenome ERZ650304 (study PRJEB26733, sample SAMN07839271) | wastewater metagenome | biome: small river; feature: stream; material: water | place: USA: North Carolina | collected 2016-03-01 ...
TTTCTCTTCGGGGTGATTGCTTGGCTTTTTTTATTTGTTTCCTAGACCGATACAGTTTGTATCACATTCCCACAGTGTTACTAGAGAAAAAACTCTAAACAAACTTTAAAAAATAGTTTACATTCTTTTTTTAGATAATCATAGTAAGCCAATCTTTGCCAGATTGTTACCTTTTCCTTAATCATGGGATTCCTGGGGTAACTTTCTGGCAAAGATACAGGACAAACATGATTGAGAAAAAACTAGAAATTACCTCTTGCGTATTTGCACATAAGCAAAATTACAAAAAATCCTTTCGCCAAAAAGTATCGACCATTCGGAACAGATCCATATTTGTTTTAGAACAAAGATTTAACATCAAGCCAATTGGCTATGTTGAAGACTATAAAACAACGATTGCGATTTATAAAATAAAAAATTTAACAATCGGGAAAACGACACATCGAATTGCAAATTTACCTTTTTTGGGTTTAAGAGCAGAAAAAATTTATCCAAAGCCAACAGCTTTACAAGTTGCAAACGCGGTTCGCTATCTAGAAAAATTTCTTACTCGCTACGGAAATTCAATCCACAAATTAAGCGATAAACAATATAAAAAATTTAGACAAGCACTGGAAGCTACAAAATGAATCAACAACCTAATCCAAATTTTTATGCAATCATTCCAGCCGATGTACGATATGACAAAGACCTTCCACCAAATGCAAAACTTCTATATGGTGAGATTTCCGCTCTTACTCATAAGGAGGGATTTTGTTGGTCTTCGAACGATTATTTTTCTAAACTTTATGACGTTGATAAAAACACGATTTCGAGATGGGTTTCTGCGCTTGAAAAAAAAGGTTACATTAAAGTTGAGATCACAGATCGAGTATATAGAAAAATATTTATAGCGAATTCTACTATAAACAAAAAAGACTCCAAGGATATACAAAAAGATTTAGGGGGTTCTACAAAAAAGACTTCAGAGGATATACAAAAAGATCATGATATTATTACAGTTAATAATAAAGAAAATAATACATTATCAGAAGAGGTTGGAAAATCGGAAATTCCCGAACACCTAAAAAGAGGGAACGACCCTTTTGCAATTTCCTTTGATTCTAAAAACGCCTCTATTGTATTTGATGAAATAAAGAAATACACAATAGAGAAATTCAAAACCAAACCCTCGCCCGATCCATTAAGCTGTTCTGAAATTGCCTCTCGATGTATTGCCGAAAATGAAAACGATCTTCGAGAAGAAATAAGATACAAACTTGAGATTTATGAATACTGCCAATTCTTCTCAGAGAAATTTGCGCCCGCTCCAAAAAGAATCCTTCAAGCCTGGGATCAACTCATTGACACCGCCCTTCCAGAACATAAACGAAGGATCAAAACACCAACTCGATCAGAACCTATTCAAGACGATGATGCGCCAATCATGGAATTCTTAGAGGAAGAACCAATTTCGGAAGATCAGAAAAAAAAGAATCTGGAAGAAATCGACAAAGTGATAAAAAAATCTAAATTATAATATTTTTTTGTTTACATGATTGCAAGATGTTTGTATGTTTATCACATGAACGAAATGACCCCTGCACAAATCGAAGCAAACAAGAAACTTTGCAAACATAAAATGAGCCTTCGTCAATTAGAGAATGCGATTTTACCTAATAAGATTAAATGCTTAAACGGATGCGGGATAACCTGGGGCGAACTTTGTTTTAAAGCAGAAGGAAAAGAAATCTATCTTAACATAGAGGAGTAACAAATGAAGCCCAATGATACTAGCGCGATTATCCCAAAATTTTCAGATCTATTTCCAAATGCTCCAGATCAAATGGAAGGCGAAACTAAAGAAGATTTTTTGAAACGAGTAAATAAATACGTCAAGGATTATAACATGGATACACAAAAAGTAAAATACGCTAACCCGCTGGACTTCACGTGCTCGCAAGCCTACGCACTCCGAACGATACAAGAGATCTTTGAGCTTGCGAAAAAAGATCAGCATGCAGTTCTTTTGAAAATAAAAGACGCCGTCAACCTTGCGAAATGTTTCATTGAATTAGAAAATGTTATCAAGGAAGTAAGGGAGAAGGTGAAAGCGAAATGACTAAGCGTAAAGATGTTAGATGGTGGGAAGACGCAAAGGAGAACGAATACACTCGTAAGGAAGTTCAAGAGATTATGAAGTTTAAACAATGTAAGATCCACAGGCTTAAAGAAGCGGGAACGATCAAACAAACCCGCAACGGATTTTATGACAAGGCGAGTGTAGACGCATATCAGGCAGACAGAGAAGAGAGATTGGCAATTATGGAGGGGAAGAGATGAACAGAGAGATTAAATTTAGAGCATGGGACAGTATTGCAGGTCAGATGTGGGAAGACGTTTATTTTGACGGCGGTCACATTTATACAATTGGCCCAGATGGGGAGAATGCCTCTACGATGCCAAGATGGGGCGACAATGCCTTAATGCAATTCACAGGTCTCAAGGATAAAAACGATAAAGAGATTTATGAAGATAGCGTAATTTCCTATTATAAGGTAGTGTCTTACATTCAATCATCGCATCCGGGTTGTAGACCAGAAATTGACACGTCAATCATTATCCATGTCATTGACAGAGTAAAATTTGAAAATGGATGTTTTATTGCAGAAGAAGCTAATCTGGAATTGTGCAATGTTGGTATTAGCAAAGAAGGACTAGAAGAACTTAAAAAAGAATGTGGAGAAGAAGACGGTATCTTCACTGACATAAACGGTAATGTGTTAGACGAATCAATAATTGGAATCCGGGAGATCGGCAACATACACGAGAACAAGGATTTACTATCATGACACCAAAAGAACAACTGATTGAGGCGATAAAGGAAGAGAGGAAACTTAAAAGTATGCTAACCGATAAAGACCTCGGATATGTTCTTGGTCTTAATGCCGCTTTGGATATTATCGAGGAAATACTACCATGAGCGAAGTATTAAGTTTATCACAAGCCAGAACGAATAAATTAAAATGTTCGGATTGCTCCGAGAAAATCAATCAAGGCGATATGGTTATTTTTAGGTTAGACTATGAGTCATACAAACCAATGAAGAAAGTATATTGTAAATCGTGCAAAGAACATTATACCATAGAATTATGCGATCAACGACACCCGCGTGATTTGGAGGATTAGAATGAGTTACGACACCTACCTAACCAACCAAACAAACCGACACCTCGACGAGCAAAGCAGACCTAATACAGATACTTGCTCATGGTGCGGAAGAGTGCAACTTACAGAAGACATGATTGACGGACATTTAGAATCATTTTGCTCAGAAGAGTGCATGGAGAAATTTGAGAAAGACTATGGAATAGATGAAGCAGAGGAGAAGATGGAATGATTAAATCAAGTGTTGAAAAATTATCGCAAACAATCGGTTTTGAGATTGGGACTTCCGACGACATAACGCAAGCTAACCTTATTAATGGATTATGTAAAGGTTTAGCTAATAGTATGAATGACCACGCACTCGACATGCAGTTGTGTCATATAGTAGATAAGCTTGATAGCAAGTCACACAAAGTATTGAAAGGCTTGGTTGAGTTTATACAGTTAAAGGAGAAACCATGACATCCCAATCAATATACACAGAATACGCTAACCTAACCCCCGAGAACATTCAATGGCTAGATGGATGCGGGGCGACCTGGAGCGGTACAGATAAACTTAAATTTTCAGAGTTTAAATGTTTACCTATTTGGCAGGTAATGTTAACGGATTATGCGTCTACAAAGGATGGTTATGTATTTCAATGGAGATATAAAGATCAAATCACAAATCAAATACACATCCTCACAGGCTCTGAATTCTGCGAGCGAGTAGCCGAAATACTTGGAATTGAAAAGCCGGTGTTTGCAAGTGATTTAAAGGACAAGCTAGTCAAGAAATTAGAGTTACATGATAGAATGGAAAGACCGTTGCCGGAAGGGGAAGACAAAGAACTTGCGATAGAAGTCAGCCAATTGCGCGAGGAGGATATTGAAGCATTAGTTGAAATGTGTGGTGAAGCCTGGGCAGAAGTTCCAAAGCAAGCACTAAAGAATAAAAACGAAAGGTATCTATTTTATAGAGAGGGAGGCCTAGATTGTCACCATAAAATGGGTTTAAAAAATTTAGGTGTCACCATTACCGAATCCGTTCCAGAGTTCATGCGCTACGTAGCTAAAAAGACTGGCAAAAAATGGGAAGACAAACTTTTTAACGATGCGTTTTTTAATAATGACTCATCAAACATAATGTCTCCAGATGAAGTGGATGCCATTATTCAATCTATAGCATCACCTCCAACATACCCTCACCGCCTATACCGCGTTCTCGACTCGCTAGATGGCATACCATTTGATACGAGGATACCGCTCAGTGAGTGGGTGCCGCCGTTTCTGAAAATTGTCTTGCTGATTACGGAAGACGATCAAGTCATTGGCCAACTGACAAAAATCATAGAAAATGAAATATGGTTTAATTGCAATTTCAAAAATAAGATTGTCCCGTTAGACGGTCATTGGATGAGGATTGTATGAAAAAGATACTGAAATTTAAAAAACGTGAAATTGGATTTTTTTTAAACAGCATAAACGAATACCCAAAACTACAATTAGTGATTTCTATTTTCCCGACAGTCGCATTGACCTGGAAAATTATAAATGACACTTTAACAGAAAGGGTTAGGTATTCTATAGAAATTTACTGGTTTGGTCATAGGGCTGGATTGTCTTTAAGTTACCTCAGGATCAAAAAGAGGCACTCATGAACGAACTAAATAAACTAATAGAGAAAATTAAAGAAGATTGTTTCCATGATGCAAATGATGACGATTTCATTAAAGTGCTTTTGACAAGAAAAGAAGCGGATATGCTTGTTGATTATTTGAAACGTCCTACATGCGGAGTAGAGCAAAGGAAGTTTTTGGATGAGGTGGAGAAGTTCCAACTTAGCCCAAGTTCCGTTATACGAAAAGAAAACGTTCACTTGAGAGATTATGTAGACTTATGCAATTACACACGAATTGATTTTCAAAAAGTAATTAAAGGAGAATGATATATATGGAACCAACTGAATTTGAAAGAAAAATGTTAGATGTAATTTACAATACTATGACTGGTAATTTCGCAAAAGGGCAAGACGCATACCTGGACGCAATACGCAAAATCATGCCACCTACCTGCACAGCCACAGGGCGCATGTTCCTGGATGAGATAATGGAGAAGGGGAAGTATAATCCAGGCTATGATGCGATTGAAATCGGAGAAGGCACTGTTGTATATAACAAAGATTTCCAATGGGCAATGGTAAAGGAACTAGTCAATGAATGAAGTAAAATCATTACGGCAAAAAATCAATTTGCGAAAAGAAATGAATGCCCATGCTAAATTTAGATTTGCAGAAATGCAAAAAAATTTTGATATTCAAGAAAAACTTAGAGAAGAATACGAAGCTGAAACAGGAGAAAGTGCGATTGGCTATACAGACAAAGCAAAGTCTTTTTATACTCCTGAATTTAAAACATGGGTAACCAATAAAGGATATAAGTGGAAATATGAGTGAAGTAAAACGATTACAACCTAATACCAGCGATATAACCGAAATATTAATAAAATTAAATTAAGGAATTTAAAATGTCAGAAAAAGAACTTTCACTTAAACAACTTGCAATTATTGAAAAAGTAAAAATCTTAAATCCATCTCTGAAAGTTTCAAGTACTACCCGTACCAATTCTAAACCGTCATCTGGACACTCACCAAGCAAACAACTAGCAGTAGATTTTTCTGGTGAGTTAAAAGAATTGTATTCTATGTTTATCACCTTACAGGCTTTAAAGCCTACTTGGACATTAGGTTTAGGAATTCTAAATGCTTCAAAACATTTACATGTTTCCGATGATGATCGAGGATTAAAATTTTTAGAGATAGAAAAGCCAGACAAAGACGGATTTGTTAAAGTAATAACAATGGGTGACAGAAAATATCTAGATTATTTGAAAATCGCTCAAAAAGAATATGGAGTTTTACCTAATAAGATCGTTTCAAATGAAGATTCGACAAAAAAAAAAATCATCAATAATATTTCCAGCTTTGTTGCTCGGTACGTTTTTATTTTTCTTGCCTTTGCGAAAAAAATCAAAAAGTAAATAGTACTTTTTCTCCGATTTAAGCGAAAATAAAAAGGGCTAGGGTTTCCCCTAGCCCGATTCATCAGCACCAGCCCTAAAAACAGTTTTAGGTTTGTTGCGTTTTGTTTTGCGTACCACTATTTGCGCTTGAGCTTGATTCGATGACAAGCGTTTTTTCAAAACTTCTTACAATTTCTAATACTTCAGTAAGTGCAATTTTTCGTAACGCTTGCAAATCTTTCGGTAAATAGATTTCTTTTTTTTGAGTGAAATTTTTCTGTACCTGTCCGTTTCTTACTTGATCAGAATTTTTACCTTCAAAAATAAATCCTTTTTCTTTTAACTCGTCTTTTAAATCAAAAGTCTTTATTTCTATAGTCGCACGAAAAATTTCATTTCCTAAATCTGCAAAATCAATATTAAGACCTATTGATTTTCTGAATTTTTTTTCTTTCGGTGGTTCAACATTTGTTACAGCCATTTATTTTTTCTCCTAAAAAAATGATTGACCTACTCTAAAACATACCAAATACTTGTCAATACAGAATCAAAAAGGAGTTTTTTAAATGAATTATCATATTTTTAACTATGAAATCGACGATGAATTACTAGAATTAGCCAACAAAGAATTAAGAAAAAAGTATAATGTTATATTAGGTCCGTCTCCAGAGGCGAAGGATAAAACATACTGGTCATTATATTACTATGGATCTGATAAGAAAATCTCTCGAATATTATTTTTAGGCAAATTATCTTCTAAAAGTCTGTCTTTACTTTCAAATCCGCGATTAAATGGTGAAGCATATAGGATTTTAACGACGCTAAGAAATTTCCTTGGAAATTTCAAGGCTCTAATCATTCACGAAAAGAAAGAAGTAAAAAATAGTATTCTAGGCAACGATATACTAGATCAATCCTTAGATGATCTTAATCTATTTACAGAAAGTATATTAAATTCTTTCGAGAGTGATTATAAAAATTTCATTAAACTTTTACTCAAACTGAGAAACGATGTGAAAATTTTAAGATACTCAATGGATACTTTTGAACTTCATAAAAGAGAAAAAGATTATGAAACGAAAAACAAGACCTTAGTTCTAATAAACCAATTCCAATCAATAGGAGATGAATATTTTCAATGAAAGCGAAAAGAAGACCTAACACAAAAAAAATAAACGATAGTAATTACGTTCACCTGGTAACCTTACATTTAAAAGGATATACGAACGAACAAATCGCTCTCGTTCTTAATTGCTCAATCTCAACGGTGTCGAGAATGAAAAAGTATTACAAAGACACCTATAAACTAGAATATAGAAAGGAAAAATAAAATGTCACACTATAACGACAAAAAAAAAATAATCGACCATTTAAAAATTGTAATTCAAGAAAAAGACCCTATACAGATTTCTCTTGTATCGACAACGAAGGAAAAAGAAACTTTAAATAAATTATTTCAAGAAGGTGCTTACGATATATCCGAAGAATTAATAACAATTCTACTATTCATTTCAATGAATGAAAAAGGAATAATTGTTATTACAAAAATACGAATTGAAGATTCAATTACTCAAATATATGAAATCATTGATTACGATATATCAAAAAAAGAAGCGGATCTTCCACAAGCAGTTTCAGCCTCAACTAACGAAAACAATATAGCAACCGAACTACAAAAGTTATATGCCAAACAATTAGATTGGTATATAGAGCAATCGAAACTTAATGAAGAAAGGCTAGATAAAAGGCTCAAAGAAATCATGAAAAATACAAACGTTGCTTCGGAAATTGACGCAAGCAAAATAGATTTTTCTGGCATACTCCCTCATATTATGCCAATTATCGAACTATTAAAAACTTCACTAGGTAAGTAAATTATGGAACTAACACCTAAACAACAAAAAGAATTTAACAGTGTGACCATAATCATCATATCGTCATTGTTAAATGATGCGTCCGTTATATTAACTGCCGATAAAATAAACAGATATAACCTCATGCTCAAAGCATTAAAAGAAATAAATGGAGACGTTTAAAAATGAAACACCTTTATGTTATGAATATAATTTTAATTTATAGTTCGCTCATATGTTGCGCGAACGAATCAAAAAACCATCATCCTGAATTATTACTATTATTACAGAATACAGATAGTAATAAAAGTGATACCAACAAACAAGAGTATTGTCCTAGAACTTGCACAAATGGATTCCCGATCACAGATAACGAAGGTATAACGAAATGAATATCACTATCGAAATTGGACAGAACCTAACTCTTTTTCTTTGTATGGCATCAATATGTTTAGGTGCCTACTGGTCATTACGAAGATTATAGGCAATATAAAGAAGGATTAAAACAATGTTCACAAAACTAATATTAAAGTATTTAACAAAGAACTTAAGTGTCAAAGCAGGAACTTTTTTACAACGTATAGACCAAAGACAAGGTGCCATCGTTAAAGTTACATACAACCTTTGGACAGTAGAATATAAAAATAAAATCATTTTTACTATATGTCAAAGAGAATTAGACGAACACAAAGCGCACCACTACCACATAACAAATCATATGTTAAACCACGTACAAAAGGAAAATAGAAATGAAGGATAACGTAAAACCCCTACCGAGAATAAGAAACAAAGAAGACATCTGCGAAAACTGCGTTCATTGTTTCGTCGGTCAAGTGAGAGGATCATTAGAAATACACGCACAGAAAATTCTAGAATGCCACTATGAGCCACCAACAAATGTATTTACTAAAGACGGAATCGTGATTCAACCTAAAATGACTCTACCAGGTTATTTTTGCTCACGCTTTGAAAAATAAAAAAATCAAACTAAAATCAATTGAAAAGGAGTCTGTGAAATTTTATCCAGACTCCCCATTTTTTCGATTGCAATTTATTCTCGGATACTTTGAAACAATAAGGAATCTAAATGCCAGTTATCCTAATTCTAGAAAATATCAGCTCGGCAAGTTTTACGCCACAACAAAGGAAGTTAAATCTCCAAAAAAAAGAAAAAGGAAACCTGTGTAGTAATACAGGTTTCCAACGCCACTCACTAGTATTAGTACTAATAAAATGATCGTGGATTGGCTAGCATATTCATGCCCGAAAAAGGAAAACAATTTATCTCTTTTAAGTAATATTTATGGAAATCTAGAATTACCCAAATCATGTATATTTTTGCCTTGCGGTACTAGAATAACAAATAAACCAAGAGAAGGAATTTTAGACATTGATATGTCCTCAAAATCGCTTTCCTTTTACAAATTCCAGAATTTAAAAAATATAATATTTCTAGAAGATTTCCACATAAGACGTTTAGATATTGCTTATGATGATCGAGATGGAATTCTTTCTATGGAAAAAATCTGGGATAGTCTAGAAAAAGGATGCTTTACATCAAAATTTCAAAATTTCACAAAACTAGACTCGATACAGAGAACTAAAAAAAAAGTATATAAAGGTGAAACATTTTATTTAGGCAAACGATCGTCTCATTCATTCATAAGAATATATGATAAATATCAAGAGTCATATAAAATATTTTCTCACGACTCATTGTCTACTGCAAAAAAAAGATTAAGAGATTTAAAACAACACAAGAATTTTATTCGTGTAGAAATCGAACTAAAACAAAAAAACGCAGATCACATTTTTAGAAAATTAATTTCAGAAGAATTCGATCCTAAATCATATCTTTACAAACTAATTGATTTTAAAGAACATTCTTTCGGAAGAATAGACAGAAGATTCACAGATTATTTTTGGCTAAAATTTCTATCAGATATTGAAAAATCATCATTAGGATTACCTAAACCTTTTTGGTCATTAGAGACTCTAGAAAAATGGATAGATAAACAAATCGCTCCAACTTTATATGGATACACAAAACACAAAAGCGAAAAGGAACTATTAAACTTAATAAAGAACTCATCCAGTCGGTTTACAAAACAACATGATAAAAAATTCAAAGATTCCAAAAGATTATTAAAAAAAGAAAAACGAAGAAAAAAAAATGAAAATAATTAAATCAGAAATAAACTACAAACAATTAGTTTCCGATATTTTAGAACATGCAAAAAATTTCAAAGAAGATTTAATTGAAAAAGGTTTCGATAAATTTTCATTAGGCGAATTTTATAATTATGTTTTAAATTTACCTTATATATCAGACGGAGAGGAAAACGAAATTTTAGTTCGTCCGAAATATTCTCTAGATAAAAACTACAATGTAAACAGAGATTGTGACGATAAATGTCTCGCACTTGCTACTTTTTGTGAATTAAAAAATATTAAGTATAGAATAATTGTATCAGGAAGAAAAAACAAAGTGCATCACATTTATTTAGAAATATTTTATGCACCTTTAAATAAATGGTTAAAACTAGATGCAACATATCCAAACATAAACAAATTAGGAAAAGGACTTTTCAAAGAGAAAAAAAGAGAAATTTATTATAATTTTTCTTGACATAATTCAACTCTTTCATTAACATAAGATTAAATTACTCACGTCGTGATGACGCGGAAAACATGGCAGAATCTTATTTTAAAATATTTGGTGATGAATCCGAAACAGTAGGAAAAGGATTCAATTTCAAGTTACCAAACTTTAAACCCCCTAAAATAAAACCGCCTAAATTCAAACCACCTAAAATAAAACTTCCAAATTTTAAACCACCTAAAATAAAACCGCCTAAATTTAAACCACCTAAATTTAAAGCACCTAACATAAAACCACCTAAAATAAAACTTCCAAATTTTAAGGCACCTAATATAAAAATGCCTAATTTCAAACCACCAAGACTTCCAAATTTACCGCAATTTAATGGAAGCCAAATGTTTGAAGGACTTACCACTGGAATTACAGACGCGATTCAAAGTACAGGAAGTATTCTAACGACAGCTATGGATGTTGCAAGTCCAATGCTTTCCCAGTTCACAAGTATGATGTCACCTGGTGCCGCAATGCAACAAGGACAAGGACAAGAACAAGGTCAACCGACAGAAGAAGATATGGCAGAAGAGCAGGCAATAGACGAAGAAATCGCAATGTTAGATCAAGAAAGCGCAATGTTAGATCAAGAATTAAGCCAAGATTATTCATCCATTTCACCAACTGGCGAAACTAATGAAGAAATGGTATATGGTGATTCCTTAGACAAAGGTGAGTATGGTTTATGAAAATTAAAGTTGGATTTGCTCCATTAATGGCAATGTTACCCGAAATGCTTCCTATGGTTTCTCAGATGCTTCCTATGGTATCAAATATGATACCAGGCGGATCAAATGCACGCCCAACCACTATGCCAGCAAATAACACTAATTTGATTGCTAAACGAAACGCACTGGAAGCAAAAAGACGCGAATTGGAAAATAAAAAACTACAACTTGCAATGAAAAAAGCAAAAAGCGCAGTACCATTACAAGCATCAAGTCCATTTCCTAATTTTAATATTTCTCCTTATCCACCAAATGAACAAGACCCTCAAAAAGTTATCCAACAATTAATGGAAAAACAAAAAGAAGAGCAAGAAAAAAAGTCAAACAATACCCTCCTTTATGTTGGAGGAGGTGTAGTTGCGTTAGGTGCAATTTACATGCTATCAAAAGGGAATAATAAATAATATGGTTGAATGGTTAGTAAGAGAAGAAAAAGAAAAATTCTTTTATAACTTAATTATGATATTAACAATATCTTTCGGAACACTAGTTATATATAACGATTCAAGGAATTAAAAAAAATCATGGCAAAATTAAAACTAAAGAAACTTCCCAAAAAACCAAAATCTAGAACAAAAAAGTCAATGGAAAGTTATATTAAAAGAAAATCGGATACAGAAAAATATAACAAAGAACTCTTAGAGCTTCAAAAAAAATTCGATAGAGCCTAACAATAAAAATGTCTTATTTAAGAATTAATTACACAATTAAACCAGGAACAAGTAAAACTACTTACTTGATCAATCCTAAAGGTTTTGGCATAAAAAACGATTTTGAAAAAAAAATGCTTATTGGTGTATTTAATAACTCGAGCGAAAAATCTAAATTAATTTCCGAGTACCAAAGACTAAACCCTAGCTTTCCCATGTCTTCTTGGTATGTATCCGACAGTAAAGGAAATAAAATTTCAACGGTTCAACCTACTACACAAACAGCAGTTACACAAATTCCAAGTACACAAGTACAAGTTGTACCTCCAAAAATAATTCAAGACACAACACCCCAATCAGTAGTAATAAATATACCAACCGAAAATGACAAAGAAAATATTTTAGATTCACCTCTTTTAAAAGTCGGTATATTACTAGGATTAGGTTATTTCATATTTTTTAACGATTAGGATAAAACAAAATGGCAAAGAAAAAAACAAAAACCCACAAAAGAAAAAGCAAAGGATCGGCAAACGGTGGAAAAGTTACTCCAGGAACGCTATTCACTAATATTGGTCTTGCGATTGGTGCATTTTTAGTAACTAACTATGCTTCAAAATTAATTAAAGGAAAAGACGACCTTTCGGAAGCTGGATATAAAGTCCTGATTCCACAAGTCGCAGGGATCGCCTCACCTTTAGTAATTAAAGGAAAATCTAAAATGCTTGTTCCCGTTGCTGTTGGTTCTGCCGTTGCAATGTTACTCGGATTAATAGAAACAATCCCTCAAGACGCAGGGCAAAAAGCTAAACTAACTAACATGGCACTAATCACTGGAGACAATCCTTTAGACATGTCACAAGGTGATGTTTTAGATTTATCAGATTTAACTCCTGCGCAACAAAACCTCTTGGGTAGATACATTATGACAGGTGCGTCAAATTCTGATCCGCTAGCGGGACAAAACACTGGGAACGGTTATGTTGTTACAGGCGCAGACAATTCTGACCCGTTAAATTAAAATTTAAAAAAGAAATTCATAAAAAATAAGGAATAAAACATTATGAGAATTCAAAAAATAAACAATTTAGACGTTCCGTTCTATAATTCAACCAAGTATAGTACTTGGGTAATGGCGGAAGGTGATACGGGATTTAATCCATTTAGCGGTGCTGAGTCATCACAAAACTTGCGTTTTTACGCAAATGGTCAAAACCTTTTTACGCAAAACTCTGGAAGAGTGCTAGCTTTACAGGCTAAATTTTTCGCGCCTTCCTACTCTGCTCCAGTTTATCAAACTCTTGCAACTGGTGCGTTTACAATCCTCGAAGAAATTTCCAAAGTAATGCAAAACGGACTAATTAGTATTTCACAAGATTCTAATATTGTTCATGAAGACCTGCTTTCAAACCTCATGCCAGAACTCCCTAAATTTGGTTACGGTGTAAAAACTGGAACTCCTGCCGATACTTATCAGCCTGTATCCGTTGCAAATTTTAGTGCTGGTTCAAATGAAGTAAAACGGTCAAACAAGACGGGAATTTATTTTACACCGCCTCTAATGGTTTTACCTGCTAGAAGTATTTCTTTCCAGTGTAAACTAAATTCAGGAACAGTACCCGCAAGCCTAAATGGTTACATCATTCGTTTTGAATTAACAACGGAAGAATTGCCACAAGCTAACGCCGCACAAGTGCGCATGTAATACATGCAATAAAGGAAAAAAATATGGAAACATTAATATTAGGAGATAGGAATACTAGCGGAATCGCCGCTGGTGCATCTGGTTTGCCAATCGAAATTACATATAATTTCGGAGGTTATTTCAGAATTTGCCAATTTTCTATTTTCTACTTAGTCAATATTGATTTTGCACTTGTAACCCTAAAAGATACTCAAAGAAATAGAGATTTGATTTCAGGAAATACAGTACTTGCTTCCGTTTCTTCTCCAGTCGCCCCAGGTACTTCTAGATTTAATTCTAGAATCGACATAGACCCGATAGACGTAAGCAATGGACAGTCGATTCAATTGTTTTTAAACAATATAACGGCAGTAGCTCTTGCAGCAAATCAACTTTCTTTAACTCTTTATGGTCATACGGTACCAAAATAAATCATATGTCTTTATGGGAAAAAATCGCTCCTAGTTTATGGCATCACGTTAGCAAACCATTTGCCATTGTTAACGACATTCTGATAGACTTAAGAACGAATAGACCTGTATTAGATTATAATGATTTGACAGAATCGCCACCCTTTAACGTAGCACCTGTAACGCCAACAGGTGCCATACTTCTTTTCGCTGGTTCAATTGCACCAGACGGTTATCTCTTATTAGGATCTGACATTTATGTCTCAAGAACTACTTTTGCTTCTTTGTTCGCTGTTATTGGCATTACTTTCGGCTCTACAACCTCAGAAAACTTCAAATTGCCCGACACAGCTGGAGTCTTGCCAAGAGGAGTCGGCACCTCAGTCGGCTACACGGAACCGTCAACAATCGCACTCGGTGAAAAAATAGACGACAGTTTTCAATCTCATTATCATGGCGATGAACCAATAGATTACAATTACAATTGCGCTGCTCTTTCGGCAGCTAACACAAAAAAAATCGGTTCAACTAACGGAGGAACATTAGGTTTCGTAATCAATAAATTTCCGACAACGGATGGTACCGCTGGAACACCAAGAACAGGAAAATTAACACAAGACAAAACTATCGGGTTAAATTACATAATAAAAACATGAAATCTTTAGAAGTATTAAGACACATAGAACTTCCTTACTCGTTTAACAATAATAATACTTATACGATTTCAGGTTGGAATTTTAACCAAGGTTGGAGATTATCGCAGTCAATACCTTGCCTACGTATAGAAAGAAATAAATATTTCCAAATTAAAAATTTTTCAATCATTCCAATCTCTTTAAATGCTTATTTAGGCACAGGATCAAATTTAGACATCCAATCAATAGATTCTCCATTATTTCAAATATTTGGATTGCAAAATGAAAATATGTCTTTTGTGCTTAATCAGTGGAACGCTACCACGTATCAATATAATGGTATAAATGATAATCCAGATTTAAACATTTCCACAGAAGACATTTTACCGTATAACTACAATAATTTATTTACTAGAAATTATTTAGTTACATCTGGAAGCGTAACATTAAATCCATTAAATGAATATCCGCTTAATCAATCTAACGTAATTGCCCAAAAGTCTCTAGGTATAATAGAAAAACCAACTTCATCTACAGCATTACTAAACATCATTCCGAATCAATACTTCAGTAACTTTTCATTTATCAATGCAAACTATACTAGATTGTTATTTCCGCTCAAGCCATCTAATATTAGACCACAAAACAATAATAATATGGATATAGACATTATCTCTACTGGTATAATTTCTTTCGACTTGTTACAATATCCATCTGGACTATAATCAATGGCTTTGCCTTGGATAATACAAGCACTACTTCAAGCAGAAGCAGAAAAAAGACAAAGAGAAGAAGAACAGAGACAAGCTAACAATCAACAAGCAGAAGCAGACAGATTACAAAAAGAAGAAGAAGAAAGAAGACATACTGCTGAATTAGAAGCTAACCGACGAATAGAACTACAAATAGCCGAACAAAATCGACTTGAAAAAGAAAGAGTAGCCAGAGAAGAAGCGGAGCAAAAACGATTAGCAGAAGAAGCAGAAAAAGAAAGAATAGCAAAATTACTCGAAGAAGAAAAAATAAAATATAATAAATTAAGAGATTTTTCTAATATAAATTTAGATGAATTTAAAAAAGCCGTCGAGTACGCAAATTCAATGGAAGATTACAAAGATACATTAGGCGAAGCAATATACTCCGATTCATTAGACAAAGGTGAGTATGGATGCTAAAAAAGAATCAGGGGCAATTAAATTTAATAGAGGCTAGTCAATGAATGAAGTAAAATCATTACGGCAAAAAATCAATTTGCGAAAAGAAATGAATGCCCATGCTAAATTTAGATTTGCAGAAATGCAAAAAAATTTTGATATTCAAGAAAAACTTAGAGAAGAATACGAAGCTGAAACAGGAGAAAGTGCGATTGGCTATACAGACAAAGCAAAGTCTTTTTATACTCCTGAATTTAAAACATGGGTAACCAATAAAGGATATAAGTGGAAATATGAGTGAAGTAAAACGATTACAACCTAATACCAGCGATATAACCGAAACGGCAAAACGGATGAATGAAGTAATAAGATACACCGACTTACAATCAGAACGCGCCGCACGCATAGCAGCAGAAACAAAGCTGGCAGAGCTGGAGGATGCGATTCGCAACAGAGAAGATTTTATGAAAGCAGAAAACGAGGTATATTACACGCATAATGATGTTAATAGAATATTTACCGCTATTGAAAACTCTCGCGCAAGGAGTAAGTCATGACCAATCCAATAGAAACAAAAAAAAAATGCCGCTGGTGTCTAGGTTCGATGCAATACGAAGTCTTCGAACTCCACTCAAAAGAATATCCTCTTACAAGACAGGAGCTAGAAATCCATAAAGCTTATCTTTTTGAAAACGCAAAGTATGGCGCGCCACCAGAAACACAAGAAGCAAAAGAAGCAGAACGCGCGAAAGGTATCATTCGAAAAGGTGCATCAATCAAAGGAATTATTGTCACTTACCAGGAATTAATTCGAGTTTATCCAGACGGAGAACATTTAGAGAAAGTCAAAGCAAATTACGGGACACACTGCCATCTTTGTCACGTGAATTTTACTAAGGATCATAATCGGCTTGTGAAAGAAATTGATGATGCTAAAGCAAAAAAAGACCTTACAAGTGTCGGATTATCTCAAGTGGACCTTGCAAGAATATGGAGTAATGTATGACCATTGATTCAAAACAAAAAGAAAAGTTTATCGTTTATCTTGAAAGAGAAAAGTTTGAAATCCTTCCCAAAAGAAAAGACTTTGAATGCTTCCGTACAAAGAAAGAAAATGCCATCGGCGTTTTTTATCAATTCGATTCTACGGATACTATCGAAGCGTATGACGCTTATTCTAAAGGAATCTTGAAACAATTTCTTTCAGGTGCGCCGCTTCCAGTCTATGCCTAAATCAAAACAAAAGTCAGAGTGGACAAACCTCCTCACCAATAAAACGATTTCATTTTTGGAATTTTACGGCTGTAATGTTTGGAGACAAAATAATATCGCAACACCTGGGCGGGCTTTCATCGGACGTGCTGGAATTGGTGACATAGGAGGAATGACTCCGAACGGAATCCATTTGGAAGTAGAAATAAAAACCACAGGCGACAAACTTTCAAGCGATCAAATTAAGCATGGAAAATCAGTCTTGAAACATAGCGGAATCTATCTTGTTGTTAGAACATACTCAGACTGGGAGAACCTTAAAAGGATATTCGAGAAAACTAATGAACAAAAAAGAACTCCAAAAACGGATCGAACAGAAGAAGAAATTCGAAGCTATGTCCAGAGAGAGTGCGAAGCGATACTCCGAAAAGAAAAAGAATGGAACGACTGGACAGAAGCAAAACACGAAGAGCGAAAAGAAAAAGAACGCTTCAAGCGCGCCCTTAAAAAGGCAGCCAATCAAGCAAAAAGGCAGACACCGCCTCGAAGTTGAATCTTTCCAAAATAAAATAAAATCCATTCTGATCGGTAAGAAGTGCGAAAATGCACTTTGTCAAAATATCCTCGGACTAGACGACACCAGGATTGTATGTGAACATATTCTCCCTCAAGGCCAATATCGACACCTTGCCATGAATTTCGGAAATGTGGCTATGACTTGTGGGTGTATCAATTTAGATAATTACAAGTTTGATTCATGTGATATAAATTGTGAGAGAATGCAAAAAATTAGTTTACATTTCCCACATAAATACATGATTGCATCATACAACCTAAAAACAAAATGGAAGGTTGAAGAAGGTATTGAATGATAAACATCAAGCAAATATGGAAACAGCTTCAAAGTAAGGATGTCCAGGAAAACATCGAAAAGGCAATAGCTGAAATCAATACAAACATTGAGGATTCCTCGACACATCCGACAAACAAAAGAAGTCTGAAAATTGTGATTGCAGTAAGTCCGGACGATCAAAGAGAACAAGCAGAAGTTTCGATTGATGTCTTGACCTCGCTCGCTCGGCGAGTTGTTGCTCCAAGAATTGTATTAGTCGGAAAACATGAATCACTTCCTTTCCATGCAGAAAGTGAAGGATCGCTTCCACTAGAAACAAAAGGGAAAAGGAAGAAGGAAAAAGAATGAAAAACACACTTAAAGACTGGAAACAAAGAGACACTGCGATTTCAAAAGTTACAGACGAACTCAAAACCGAGATTGGAAACTCAATCTTGAACATTATCGAAGAGAACAAAAAAGTTGGGGTGATACTTTATCCTACAAAGTTCAAACCATCACCTGTTCAATTCAACGCGCAAATGGCGAACAAGATCAAAAAGAAACAATACGAAGTTTCCAAATTGATCGAGATCGTTGAGAAGTTGGTTCCATACGCCAATCCAAAGAAACCAAAAAAATAAACTTCCAAGAGGGGGGAAAGCCCCCTCGGAGAATATCATGAGTGAAAAATCATCTTCTATATCAACCGCCACAATCTCAGGAACCGTAAAAACAATTGATGAACGTCATACAACAGGCGGGCGCAAAGTGGTATCTGCAAATCTTTGGGCTGACAAAGGATACTATATGGACTGTCAATGTTGGAACACTGCTTTCGATCATGTCGAAGAAGGAGACATCATAGTAATTGCGGGCGACCTTGAGCAGAATTCATGGGACAATAAAACTACGGGAAAGAAGGAATATCGAATGAGAATGAACGTCCAGACTTGTAAAGTATTCGGAAAGTCAACTAGCGAGGCACCGTACTAATGGGGGCAGTAAGACCAATCATAGACTCGACCCCGACAATGAATGATGCCTGGATTCTTGCCCGCTCGAAGGTTAAATACTATGGAGCATATCCAAGTGGATTTCTTAAAAGAGCACGTCGTCAATTAGTCGGTGGTGATCCTGAAAAAATCATCTGGCATATTCCTGGCGGAATGGCGAGAGAATACAACGGAACAAAAGGCGGAATTCTTTTAGAAGGGTTTGGAAAAAATGATAAGACGATAGATTTGAATCCAAAGTGCAAATCTGATTTTGAAATGGACGTGAGAAGCTTAGGTGTTTTTTTTCATATAACGAATGATTGTAAATTTGTTAAATATTTGCCACCAGGAGTAAGAGGAGAAAATTTTGAGCGTCCCGATGCAATCATTATCGATCGACCGTACACGCTAAAAGATGCAGATCATTATCCGCCTGGTTCAGAATGTTTCCCCCAACTCTCTAAACTGATTAAAGACTGCTTAGAGATTGTAAAGCCTGGATGCTTCGTTGGCGCGATAGATTACGAATGGCCTCAATTAGGAAAGAATTACAGAGAAGTATTTCTTCACCCTGTTCTTACTGGTAGGGGAAATAAGATCAGATTATTTTCGGGATGGGAAAAATTAAAATGAAAGATCTAGCGTACGTTCAAACCTGCCGACGTTGTGGATTAAAAAAAACATCGGACCATGAGCATGAATCAGATTGTCATGGTATGTGTACTAATAATACAAAAAAGATGAGAAGCTATGAGGAAATTACGGATAGAATAAGGCAGCTTAAATTTAGAAATTGTCCAGGAGATTTTATAGAAGAATCTGTTCTCAAATGGGTTATTGGAGAAATTGAAGTATGAAAGATTTACTCTTTGCTGCAATTTTTGGCGCGCTCATTGCCTGGGATTTTATTTTAGAAATCAGGCTTGAATACATAGAAAAGGAAAACAAAATCTATCACTCAATCACTCACAAGCCAAAGGAGCCAAAACTTGGAAACAAAGTGTAAACCACGAATCATGAGAATTAAAGAAAGTGAAGGGCAACACTTATTGATTCTTGATGACTGGATTCAAGGTGCAATAGAGGAAAAAGATATTGCGGGTAATATATATTATTATAGAAACAAAGGTTATGAGGTAAAAACATGAATTCAAAAGTAGACAACACTCTAAAATTATTTTTAGCAATTTTCCTGATTGTGATTTATTGCGCGGGCGTTTATGGAATCGCCACTTTTCTCGTTTTCATTTCAAAATTAATAAAATAAAGGAAGAAAAAAAACATGGAACTACAGATTTTAAAAAGCACTGACATCGACCAAGCAATCGAATCAGAATTGACCCTTAAAGCTGAATACACTTTTGTATCGGTAACGAACGAAGCGCAACTTTTGGAGGCAGAAGCTGAAATTAAAAAAGCTAAAGCAGACCAAAAACTTGTCGTAAGTAAAATTAAGCCTTTGAAAGAAGCAATCGACAACTTCAAAGCAAAGTTTCTTTCAAAGGAAAAAATTGAAATTTCCATATCGGCTTTCAACTCATGGGTAAAGGATGAGAAAAACCAACACAACGAATACATTTCATTTGAAGAGGAAATCTTATGAAATCAAATGTAATTCAACTCTATTACTACAAAAACAAACCTGAAACAAAAGAGAAGTCAATGGCCCGAATTAAAAACGGGCATTTTCACGCGCTCATTGATTTGATTTGTTCAGCAATCCCAAGTCTCTAAATGTACTACTTAGACAAACTTGTAGAGATACAAAAGATTGAAACCTGTCACCACATCTTTCCAAGGGAACCACGCCCGAAGTGTACAGAATGTGGTGTCGGGTTTGCATATGTAGAAAAACGGAAACAGCCAAGAATCATTTTAATGGAAAGGAAGATATTGAAGAAATTCGAAGAAAGCAAAAAATGAAAATTGAAGAATTAAATACTCTCCTTGACATTGACCCACCTCGAATTGTGCGACCTTACAAGGTAGTAAATGGATGTGTTTTTCTGCTCTGCCCTGATTGTAGAGCATGGAAAGCACCAGAAGACTTTTCTGTTGATAATAAACTTACAAAGTTTTTTCGTCGACGTGCTGAATGTAAAGAATGTCAATCTCTCAATAATAAAGAATACTTAAAAAAGAATCCTAATAAGGTTAAAGAGTTTGCCAAAAGACAAAAAGAGAAAAAGTCTATCCCCACCATTTACCAATCTCAATTAATTAATTAATAGAAATCTTTTCTTAGAACCTGTTCCAATGTGTAAATGGTTCAAGCCTCTTATACATTTAAAGACGTTGTTTCGGGCGATACTCAAGACGAAGTCAGTTTTGAAATGAAAATCAATACAGTTGCCCTCGACCTTACAGACTTTGTGATCCGAATGAATCTCCTAAAATCAAATGGAGAGATTGCCCAAGCGTTTACAACTGAAAATGGAACTATTCTAATCACTGATGCAGTAAACGGATTGTTTAAGATTCCCGCTTGGATTTGTGCTTGTAGTCCAAATACTTACGAATCAGATATTGAATTCACTTTTCCAAACGGACAAAAAAAATCATACATTCGTGTGACTCAAAAAGTTCTCAGGGGCTATACTTAATAATGGCTGACACGATTGAAGTAAATATTACTGAAGAAGTACAATCTGTCACAGTCAACATTACAGAGGACTCTCCTGAAGAAGTTTTGGTCGATATTTATGAAGGACAAAAAGGCGAGTCAGCCTATCAGTTGGCAGTCATAGACGGATTTACGGGAACAGTAGAAGATTGGCTTGAGTCTTTAGTTGGTCCGCAAGGAATCCAAGGCGTTCAAGGAATTCAAGGAATTCAGGGAGAGACTGGCCCGCAGGGTATTCAGGGTCAGCAAGGAATCCAGGGTGAAACTGGAATTCAAGGTCCACAAGGAATACAAGGATTAACTGGTGATACTGGACCAACAGGCCCACAAGGAATCCAAGGTATTCAAGGAGTGCAAGGAATTCAAGGCGTAAAAGGTGACACGGAGTATGTTGGAAATATTGATGGTGGCGCGCCCGATGAAATATATACGGGTGGTTTAGTTGTAATAGATGGAGGAGCACCTTAATGGCTCAATTGATACAATTCAGAAGAGGAACCGCAGCAGCTTGGACTCTTGCTAATCCAGTTCTCGCAAGTGGCGAAATAGGATTCGAAACAGATACCAATCTTTATAAGATAGGAAATGGAACAGATGATTGGTCTGAACTTTATTACGGTGGTTTAAATCCAGAACTAGGAACAATTACTTTTAAAGCTGTCTCCGTAGAACCTTCAACACCTATCGCAGGAAGTTTGAGACTTTACGCGAAGTCCATTGCAGGAAGACTTTTACCTAAAATCCTTGGACCATCGGGATTAGATACACCACTTCAACCAAGTTTCTTTTCAAACGGCATTCAATTTTATATGCCAGGTACAAGCACAACTCCACAAGCAATTGGAGGTCCAGCACTTACAGCAGTTGGAACAGTCTCACATCCTAACCTAGCATCGACTAATTTAAGAACTCAAACCTCGCGCTTTAATTTAATTTCAGCAGCAACAGCAAACGCAGCCGCTGAATTCAGATCAGCATTTTTGAGAATTTGGAGAGGTGACGTCGCTGGACTTGGAGGTTTTTTTCATAGGTGTAGGTTTTCAATAGTTTCGACAACAGCAAATCAAAGATCGTTTTTCGGTTTTACAACTTCAACCTCAGCCACATTGACAACACAAGAACCGAGAGCACTTACTAATATGTTTGGAGTTGGTAACGGACTAGGCGAAACGACTCTTAGGATGTACCAAAACGATGGCTCAGGGAATGCAACAGAAGTAAATCTTGGAGCAGAGTTTCCCGCAAATGATCCGACAGCAGTTTATGATTTAACATTATTTGCAGCTGCTAACTCAGATCGAATCACATGGCAAATAACTAACTTAACAACAGGAGCGACAGCAACAGGGGAATGGCTAGAAGCAGACCTTCCAACTTCCACAACTTTCCTATGCTGGCATGGTTACATGAATAACGGAGCGACCGCCGCTGCTGTAAATTTTGACATTATGAGAGTCTACACAGAAACAGACTATTGACAGTCCTCACTTCCTCACCAATTAAAGAATCAAATCCTTGACCGCGCCCCAATCCCATAAAGATTTTAGGCGTGGTCACTAAACCAAGGTTCCTTCTTCACCTCTCGACCACCCGAAACGCTCAGGGGTTTTTTCATATTTTTCCCCTGGGCAAGTAGGACTTGACAATTCTCTCGATATGTTAAGTTTGAATTGAAGAGGTAAAAATGAGCGCAAACAATCCCTCGTATTTTGACGGACTAATATGTTTTATTGGTGAGTATCCATTTGGAGCATTCCTGATCGCTTCTCTTGTTTTAGTAGGAATGATGATTTTGTTTTCTTCTGGAGAAAGGTCACTTGAATGCAAGCAAGGGCATTTTGAGGAAAGATTGGTGACTGAAATGGCGGGGAAAGTTCCGATAGTTAGGAATACCAGTTTTTTTATTTGTGATAAAAAATAGAATTAATCATGGATAAAGTAGCTAAAAGAATAAACATGCTTTATCGTTCTATTTCGACTCATAAGAAACTTACACTTGAAGGAATGATTGAATGCGGTAAATTATTGTATGATCAAAAATGGAAGAATGAAGGGCATTTTCTTTTGTGGCTAAAAGAGAATGTAGAATTTTCCGAAAGAACTGCTCATAAATATATGAGAGTTTATAAACTCAATAAGCAAGGATACTGGGACAAAGAAGACACCCCAGCAAATAACCTAGCAAGGAACGCTGAACCAAACACTTTTAAACAGTGCATCAATCAAAGCAGAGCAGAGGAAATTTCCCGCAAGCATGATATTAAACTCACAACTGCAAAAAATTACGTAAAGGCTATTGATAAAATACCAGAACTGGAAAAGAAAATCGAAGTTCAAATTGTAAATGGCATATCAAAAGAACAAGAATCTAAACTAAGGATCAAGCTTTTTGAAGCAATGGAATGCGCCTACGATCTCGGAAGAAGGAACAAACTTCTTACCATAAACAAAAAAAGAGAAGTATTAGATAAACTTCTAAAAATTATAAACGGCTCTAAATAAAAAAATGTTTACAAATTCCATGACTTAATTATGATCATATTTAGTCTTTAGCTTGGTACATCGGGGCGGCACCGATGAACTTCAAATGTAACAAGATTAGATTCGTCGGGCAGTAAGTGCTATTAGGATAAAGCGACGGTAAATAAAATAACCCAGTACGGGCGTGAGCTGTTACAAGGAATCACCCAAAGCAAGATGGCGGAAAATAAAGACGCTGATCGGTTTAAAGGAGCCGTGCTGGCAGAATGGGGGCAGAAGCCTATAAACAGAATCGCCCATTCATGCAGGTGAAAACCCTGCTCTTGCTTTTTTGCACTTATAGTTTAACGGTAAAACCTTGATCTCCAAAGTCAATGACCTCGGTTCAATTCCGAGTGAGTGCGTGAAACCATTTAAAGAATTGCCGAGCCGTAGGCGGTAGAGGTCACTAGGTTGCTCTTTTGACTTCAGGAAGCATTTGATCTAGCAACAGAGTCAAATGTTACTTGCGGAACCTTTACTAAATAGAGGTTGACACCTCTCTTTCTTTATGCCTAGCTTTCCGAAAGAAGGAAGCATGAACGAACTCCCCCAAAACGAAATGGATGCTAAATGGTATGACCAAGCCTACGCACTCCAAGAGGCCCACCATTACAGAGGGCACTACTCAGGGTCACCATTCAAAGATATGTGGGAATACCTTTGTAAAGACCTGAAACCAGAAAACAAAATCCTGGATATTGGATGTGGAACCGGTCAACTCGGTCAACTCGGTCACCTCCTCGCCGATAAAGGAATCCGAAACTACACTGGATTTGATTTCAGTTCTTTCGCCATAGAGACCGCCCGTAAACTCTCCCCTGGAATAAACTTTGAAGTAGGCGACGCTCTTACCACCCCGCTACTAGAATCAGACTACGACACAATTGTAAGTTCTGAATTCATTGAGCACCTAAACGAAGATCTCAAGGCTCTAGAAAGAATCAAGCCCGGTACAATGTGCCACATTTCCACCTCAAACCTAGCTTGTGAGAATCACGTCCGATGGTTCGAAACCGCCGACCAGATAAAGGAAAGGTATAGCTATTTATTCGAGGAAATGGAAGTAGAGAAATTTGTTTATCCGACAGAATTCATTTGGATCAGTTGGATCATTAGAGGCGTGAAAAAGTAGGAAGGAATGGCTAAAAAACCAAAAAACTCCGAAGATTCTCCGAGAATAGGTAAGAATGGGAATCATTTAAAGGTGGTAAAAAAAGGAGATCCTTCTTTAAATCCAAAAGGAAGACCGCCGAAACTGCTCAAACACCTCAATATGGAACTTAAACAGAAAGGCTATGAACCAGTTAAACCTTCTCAAATAGTTGAAGCATTTGAAACACTTTTAAACCTTCCAAAAGCAGAAATCGAGAAGCTAAAAAACAGGGAAGGAATTCCTTACTTTGTCCAAATCATTTGCGGAAAACTTATTGCCAAAGAATCAGATAGCGAAGCACTCGAAAAGTTACTCGACCGCGCTATTGGAAGACCAAGACAATCTATTGACCATACATCTGGAGGCGAGAAGATCGCACCGACCAAGTTCGAAGGAGTGACCATAAGTGAACTCGAAAAAGAATTCGAAGCGCGCGGTCTCCCGAAGCCAAACATCGACAGTCTACGGGGATGAATACTTTGCTCTTTATGAGCAATATCTAATCCAGAAATCACGAGAAGACTTTTGGGTGTTCCGGCAATACCTGAACCCGAAAATGAAACTTGGCTGGTTCCAAAAGGAAGTTGCAAAGGCTTTGACTCAATTTTACGAAGATCTTCAGAACCAAAAAAGTCCTTGGCTTATCATCGAAGCACCACCCCAACACGGGAAATCGACTCAGATTGTAGAATTCCTTGCATGGCTAGCCGGCAAACGTCCAGACCTTAAAAAGATTTACACCTCGTATTCAGAAAGGCTTGGAGTCCGAGCCAATAGATTGATGCAACGCATAATGGATTCTGGGAAATACCAGGCAATCTTTCCAGATACAAAGCTAAACTCAAGGAATGTGGTGACAGTTTCTAATCAATACCAAAGAAATATGGACCTTCTCGAGTATGTAGGCCAAACAGGTTTTTTTCGAAACACTACAATCAGAGGAGCGATAACTGGAGAAAGCTTGGACCTTGGAATCATTGATGACGCGATCAAAGGAAGGGAACAGGCAGAATCAGAAACGATTAGGAATAAAACCTGGGATTGGTTCACAGATGACTTTCTCACTCGGTTCTCAGAAGAAGGTGCTCTTCTCGCAATCGGGACCAGGTGGCACGTTGACGACCCTTTCGGAAGGATACGAGAAAGGTATCCAAACGTAAAAGTCTTATCCTTTAAAGCCATTGCAGAGACTGATGAACCGAATAGAAAAACAGGAGAGGCGCTTTTCCCAGAACATAAATCGATTTCCTATCTGGAAAAACTTAGAAGCGTTCTTGATATTACTTCCTGGAATTCCCTCTTCCAACAAAATCCAATCTTAAAAACAGGAAATTGGTTTTCTGAGCCCAAACGGATTCCTTGGAAAGATCAAAGATTTGTATCGATTCAGGCATGGCTCGACCCCGCTTTCGGTGGGGGGAACAGAACAGCACTTGGAATCATTGCAAAGACCCGGGAAGGGAAAACGATCCTAAAGGGAATCAGTTGGCAAGAAGATGTCACGAAGCTTTATCCTCAAATCATCCAATTTCTCAAAGACAATGGAGTCGGTACTCTTTTTGTCGAAACAAACAAAGACGAGGGAAGAAGTTGTCAAGACCTCCAGAGACTATGGCCCGCAACAATCGGAAGGAAATCAACCAAGAACAAACACGTTAAAATCCTCACTCGACTCATTCAATATTGGAATGAACTCTATGTGGCTGACGACTGTTCTCAGGAATTTCTCGTTAGAATTATCCAGTACAAAGAAGGGATTGACGATGATGAGGCTGACAGTCTTGCTTCGTTATTAGATGAATTAGGAATTGGAGTAAATCCACTTCTCGAAAGGTTTGGGGTTAGATGAATGTTTTCAAAGTCGGTGGAGTTTATTTTCTTAATTTGTGCGTTTGGTATTATCGTAAAACTTTCAATAGCTTTGAATTGTTCTCAGATTTCTTTTACTCTGCTCGATCAGAAAATCACAATGACTACGCAATGCGTAAGGATGGGGAAATAAATGGCATTATTTAACTTTGGCAAAACAGAAAAGAAAGTAGGTGGCGACCACCTCCGAGATAATACCACGGGAAAGGGTGGTCCAAAAGATGTCACAAAAAGACAGGTTGCCGGAACTAAATCTTCAGACGAATATCTTCTAAGGATTTACCAAGCAGGAGGATTTACCCAAAAGATCATTGATCGCATGGCCAAAGACGCAGTAAGGGAATGGTTCGAAATCAAATGTGAATGGAATGGAATCGACATTGGGCGGCTTATCCAGAACCGATTTGATGAGTTTAAGCTAAAAACTAAAATCAAAGACATGATGACCTGGAAAGGTGTCTATAATACTGGATCAGGAATTTACATTTCTACCTCTCACGCCAATCAGATCGGGAAACAGTTCGAGCCAATCCCGCTTTCGACTTTAAAGAAAATCGATTTCGTTAATGTCTTTGATGAACCAAGCCGAATTTCTCTTTGGATCAATAATGTTTTCGATGTAACGAAATCAGATTATAACAAAATCATTTTCAAAACGAATGGGATAAATGTCCACGAAGACCGGATCAGATGGGTGTGTGATTCATTTGTTCCAAGGGAAAGGCTAGGTACTTCCATTGCACAGGCTTGTCTTGATGCGATAGTTGCCGCTGACAATGCTCTATGGTCGTCTTCCTCAATGCTGAACGAAATCAGTATGAAGATTTTCAAATCGAAATGGCTAGTGGGACTTTCCCCTACTAAAAGAGCAGAATTCCTAGCACAACTTTCTTACACAATAAATAGCCAATCTTCCATTGCTCTCGATGACACAGAAGAGTTGACCCGGATGACAAATGGATCTCTGACAGGGATTAAAGAGATTTACGACTTCATTATGGACTATCTCGCGGGAACGGCTGGGATTTCCAGGCTGGTCCTTCTCGGGAAGGCTCATGGCGTGGTCGGATCAGATGACAACGAAGCGATGAATTACTATGCATCAATCAAACAGACCCAGATTTCTGACATTATTCCGATTCTTGACTACCTTACAAAGCTAGTTCTGAATGAAAAAGATGGAGAGATATGGAAATTGACGGGCGGTGCATCGGCAAGCCTTGACTTTGAAATCAAACCAAACTCACTGATTGAACTTTCTCCAAAAGCAAAAGCAGAAGTGAGGCTCATTAATTCCCAAGCGGATCAGGTCGATGTGACAATCGGGAAAGCAAGTCCGCAAGAAGTCAGAGAAGCAGATGACAATTATTCAGAACTGGCAGACCCGACAACACCGGTAACGAATACGCCACCTTTGGATTTTGCCGTGCCACCAATCAAACCCGTTGTGACTCCAAAACCAACTGAGATAATCCCGCCAAAATGAAAGACGATTTCCCCTATCACCTCGAAAGAGATCTGGAAAGAATCTGGACTAAGATTTTCAACCGATGGTCCAAGCCGATCATCGGAGAGATAAAGAAAACTCTTTCAGGCAAATCCCTAGGAACCGACGCCGATGAGATTCGACCAAGCCAAGACCAAGAAAGAAGGATTTTGGAGATCATTGGAGCTACCCGCGCACTCACTCTTTCGGAAAACGATCTAAAGGAAATCGAAAAGTTTTACCGAACTCTAAATGGCTGGTCCTATTCTAAAGCATCTGAAGCCGTGGAAGAACTCAAAAAGACTCGCCTCAAGAAAAAGAAATTCTTCCCTACAATCCAACTCGACCCTGATTCAAAAACCGTTCTGCAATTCCAAGAATCCTACGTGGAATTCAACAAGACTCTGGTTCGCGAACTCGGGAAGGAATGGATCTCAGGAGTCACAGAAACGATCCAGAAAGGTTTCATCGAAGGGACTGGAGCCAAGACACTTGCAAGCCAGCTTTTGGATTTCCAGGGAGTCCAGGAAAACAAAGCTTCATTCTGGGCACGGGACCAACTCGGAGACGCCTACGGAACTTTCACAGAGCAGAGATTTAAGGAAGCTGGAATTCCTGGTTATGTCTGGATGACTTCCCAAGACAACCGAGTCAGAGATACTCACGCACTTCTCCATGGAAGGTTTTTCACATTCAAAGAAACGCCGCCAGGACTTTCAAAACCAAACGCAAAACTCCCAGGTTTTGATTATAATTGTAGGTGCAGAAGTTTACCAGCCATTGACGAAACAGATCAGCTTTCAGAAGAGCAACGGAATAAAGTCATTTTAGGAATCAATAAAGAGAGAGAGGACTTTGGACAACCCAAAGTGCAAAGATGAGCGAAATAAAAAAAATAACAGATTCAGCACAACCTACCCTTCCAATCGAAATAGATGACGCTTTACTCGAAGAGCCGACGGTTAAAAGGAAATATCTCCCAGGTCTCAATGATGATCAAGTTTTTGATATGTTCGAAGAGTGGTGTCTTGGTTACTCAGTTAGATATTTAGAAAAAAAATATGATGCAAGTTATCGTATCATGAGAAGAGTTTGTAGACAGAAACTGATTTCTGTTTGTAGACACGACACTGAACTAATGAAGCGAATCATAGACCGCGCCAAAGAAGATCGGGAATTCAAATACACATGGAATCATTTATAAGAAGAAGGAAAAAATATGGACATAGTAATACTCACGCTGGTCAAAGAATCGGCGTGCTCGTTTTATCGCTCTGTTGGAGTCTTCCAGCAGTTAAGAAACCTTGACCCCTCAATCAGAGTCCGAACAGTAGAAGCAGCGCACTGGTCAACCCTTGGAGCCTGTGACCTTGTGATTATGGAGAGACCTACAAACGAGAATTTCCTAAAAGCAATTCAAGATTGTAAGGCAATGGGAATTCCAGTTTGGTCCGACTTTGATGACGACCTTTTTAATTTAGAACCTGACAACCCTGGATACTCTTACCACTCCCAAAAGAAAACTAAACTCACAATGCAATACTGTATAAAGCATTCAGACATCGTAACAGTCTCCACTCCAGAAATTGCCACTGTTTTCAAAGAGATCAATAAAAACGTGGTCGTGATTCCAAATGCTTTCAATGACTACATTTACAAAATGGATCTGCAAAAAAATGAAGAAGCAAAGATTTCCTGGAGAGGATCAATCACTCACAGAGGCGATCTTTTGGAATACGTTCATGTAATGTGGAAGCTTGCAAAAAAACACCCCGCGATTGAATGGAATTTCTACGGTAAAGATTTGTGGTTTGTTACTGAAAATACCCCGATCACTGAAGGACTCGAAAACTCATTTGTTCATGGTGAAATGGATATGCTTAACTATATGTATGAGTTTAGATCAAAGAGACCAAGCGTTCATTTAATCCCTTTAAAAGATAATCATTTCAACCGATGCAAATCAAACTGTGCATGGATCGAAGCAACTTGGGCAGGCGCGGCTTGTGTGGTTCCGACATTCCCAGAATTTCAAAGAGTGATGAAAGACACCTATTCGGGAAAAATAGCTTTCGGAGCGATTGTAGAAAATCTGATCTTAGATAAGCCTTACCGAAACGAAGTCTATCTTGCCTCCAAAGAATACATTGAACAGAACCTAAAACTTTCTGAGATCAATAAACAAAGACTTCAAATTGCACAGGCAATCTCAAGAGGACCAAGATGATCGATACAAACATTATTCACCCGAAAGCAATCGTACATCCAAAAGCAAAAATCGGACTCCGAAACGTCATCCACCCGGGCGTAATCATCGGCGCAAATGTAGAAATCGGAAACGACAACCACATTTTCCCCTATGCTATTATTGGTACGGAAGCAGAACACAGAAACTTTCACGGAAAGGAAATGCACAAAGTTTTCATTGGAGACCGAAACATCATTCGGGAATTCGTGACGATCAATTGCGGAACCTTTCGAGAAACTCAGATTTCCCATGACTGCTATCTTCTCCGAGGCTCGCACGTCGGGCATGATTCTTGGATACATCCGAACGTGACTCTTTCGTGCAATGTTCTCATTGGTGGAGAATCTGAAATCCTAGATGGAGCAAATCTTGGACTTGGCGCGGTCGTTCATCAAAGAAGCATAATCGGTCACTACTCTATGATCGGAATGAATTCAGTGGTACCAAAAACCCGTGAGGTTTTGCCATTGATGAAGTACGCAGGAAGCCCGATCGAATACATCGGAAAAAACACTCACTGGTTGGAAAAACTAGATGAGGCGACGGTTCAAAGGATTTTGAATGAATACTCGGAGTTAAAAAAATGAAACTTTCCATCTGTGCAATCACCCTCGACCGATTCGATATTTCCTCTGAGGTCATTCCAGACACCCTCGCCAAGTGCGGGGTGGGTGACGTAGAACTTCTCGTTTGCGACAATGGAAGTGAGGACAAAAGGATCATCGAATCAATCGCAAAGATTCCAGAACTTACCTACCACAGAATCAATTCCCAAAACGAAGGCGTGGGCCGCGCGTTCAATCAATTGATGTTGAGGGCGAAAGGGGAATACATCGCTCTCATTGGGAATGACATTCTAATGCAAAATGGATGGGCGAAGGATGCGATTGCTTGTTTGAAACGAGTCCCGGATTCTGCAATTTCTGCCATTCACTGTGTTGAACAACTTCCCCCGATCACAATGTATGGAGTGCATGAATCTGACAAAGTGTTCGGGCCTTGGATTTTCAATCGGGACTTACTGGAGAAGATCGGTTTTTTCCATGAGGGATATTTTCCGTATGGTTTGGAAGACACTGATTTTTGTTTACGGTCTTACTTTTCGGCTCTTAAAAATTTCTACGTTCCAAATCAATCGGCAAAACATATCGGGCATGATGTGGATGAGAATTCAGAATACCGTAAAATGAAAAACAAATCATTGGAAGATAACTACCAACTTCTTTTGAGGCGAACTCATTTATTAATCAATGCTAATGCACCTACGTTTGAGGAAGCTCCACCGATGCGAGACCCTCTCTAAAAAACTGTCCTTAGAATTCACCTACCTCAAAACATTAAATCCTTGAAGGTTTGAATCAAATAGATTCATCCTTTGGGGGTGAGTAAAAAACACAGATTTGATTTTCAAGAGAGCGGTCTTCGGATCGTTCAGACAGAAGATGGATTCCTTAAAGCAATAGCGGATATTGCAAGACCAGGAGTCTTTCCTTATGTTTACGAAAATGGTCAAGTTGTGTATGAAGCAAAACTTCCAGGTGACATCCTATCGTCGGAAACGGTAGCGAGTGCATCAGGTGCGCCTCTTACTCTCGACCACCCAAAAGATGAGATGGGAAATCACATCTTGGTCAATCCTGAAAACGCGCAGAATCTTTCTCATGGAAATGTATCTGAACCCGAAATAGTCGATGGAAAGATTAGGGTTCTTTTAACTGCTCTAACGAAAGAAGCTGTAAACGAAATCAGAAGCGGAAAAAGAGAATTGTCTATTGGGTTCGAGTACGATTTGGATTCGACACCTGGACAACTGGACGGAGTCAATTATGATTCCGCACAAAAAAACATCCGTATCAATCACGTCGCTTTAGTCGATCGTGGTCGTGCAGGTGATCAAATTAGAATCCACGGAGACAAAAAACAGATGTTCAAATACAGAAAATTTGACTCAACAGCCGATTTAGAAATCGGATCAAAGGAAGTTCTGGACGAATTACTTTTGTTAAACAAGAAAATCAAAGCTGATTCTTTGGAGTTGGAAAAACTTACAAAGAAAGTAAAAGCTGATGAAGGTGAGATTGAATCTCTCAAGGCTCAGATTGCTGGCACTCCATTAAAGAATGAAGCTGCCGACAAAGAACTTCAAAAGATCATGGCTCAGTTAGATACTGCTCTTTCTCAAGTAGAAGCTTGGAAACAAAAGTATGCTAAACTTGAAGAAGAAGTTCCAGCGATGGCCGAAGAAGTTGCGACCGAAACTATGGACGCAATGAACATGGCGAAATCGGTTGACCCTGAAATGAAGACTGACGGTCTTTCAGCCAAGGAAATCAAACTTCAAATCATCGGGAAAGTTCTGCCTTTTAAAGAAGGTGTGAAAGTCGATAGCTTGGACAAAGCAATCATACAAGCACGGTACGAAGCTGCTTGCGATGTAGTATCGCATAAAGCAAAGTCAACCGGTGCTGATTCTGGAAACCGTTCAACCGGTTTAGACAGAAATCAAATAGAGGAAAACAAAGCCAAAATGCAGAACGCTTATTACTCTGCAAAGGAAGGTAAATAACTATGGTCGGAATTCCATTAAACGAAGACCTCTACCTAGACGGGCCATTGACCCCTGGTAGAATCGCAAAACACGACCCCGCAACATTACTAAGAGGACTCGTAGCTGAAGAAGCTATTCCTTTCGGTTATGGTGTGATGGACGGAACTGATCTTGATCTTCAAGCCAAAATCATTTCTGGTGCAACTGCAAAATTCAAAGGTGTTGCTGCATATAATCCTTATGCATCAGGTATTGATGAAGACATCCCAGCGTATGCAACAAATGACCCATTAGATTTAGTATCCAGAGGTTATGTAGTTGTTCCCACACTTTCAGCTGTAGACAAATCTGATGTTGTCCGAGTTTTTCACACAGGTGCAAACAAAGGTATTTTTACCGCGGATGCAAGCGCAAACAATACTATGGTGATCACGGGAGCAGAATGGGATGGCACTTTCGCCTCGGGTTTTGCGACTTTAAAATTGAACGGTTCTTTCGCTATTACAGCGGATACATAAGGAGAAATTAGATGCCATTCGAATCAGGACTAATAACAGCGGATGATCTCTTACAGATTGAGAACACCCTCTATAAACCAAAAGAATCTGAACTTGTTGCAAGGACTGTTTTTGCTCCAAACAATTCTTACGCTTCTTACGCTGGGGAAATTGGATACGATTTCTATAATAGAAAAGGATCTGCAAAGGTTTTTTCTAAAGGCGCAGCTTCAAAAGACATTCCTTTTGTTGGCGAAGATGGCGGGAGAAACGTGCAAAAAGTTTACGAGATCCATTCAGGTGTTCGATTCACTCGCGGGGAAATGGATGCTCTTCAAGCAAAGCGTTCTCTCGGAAAAGGACCATCTGTTGCAATCGACACTTTAAGAGTTGAGACTGCTCGAAGATACATCAACGAGATTCATAACAAACTTTGTTTTCCTGGAAATTCCACTTTCGGAATCAAAGGTGTTTTCGATTCCACTTTCTACGGATCGAAACTTGGAACAAAAGAAGACGTGGCTCAAGGTGCATATTCTGGAAGTGCAGCTGCAAAAAGACAGTGGATCAATAAAACTCCAAACGAAATCATTGCCGATCTTAACAAAGGAATTTCCGTAGTTGAGAAAGATGGCTATTTCAGAGGAAAAGTTTTACTTCTTCCGTTCTCTGTTTATGGTTACTTGCGCAAGCCGTACAGTGATCAAAACCCGATGACTACTTTACAGTGGATCACTTCTCAAGGAATGTATTTTGAACAAATCATCCCTTGTAAAGAAATGGAATCAACGATCAATGGCGACACAGTAAACTATTTCATGATCCTTGATAATGATCCGGAAGTAGTTCAGTCTGTAATCACAGAAGATATTCAACTTGGTGAGCCAGTAAAAGACATCGTTGGAACTATCGAAATGGACGTGAGAATGTCAACTGCTGGCGTGATCGTTCGTCACCCTGCTGGATTTTACATCGGTAAAGGAATCTAAGTGGCTGTTGCCAATATTGAACAACTGAAAACTGCTGGAGGTTCTCGATTAGAAGCACTTCCAGACGAACAGCTTCAATTTTGGCTAGATGATGCCGAACTTGCAGTGAATGAATTGGGGGTGGGAAAATCTCACCCTCGATTTGCAACTTTACAAGTAGTAATGACTCTCGATTATCTCGAATCAACCAACACCCTTCCGAACGAAGTAAGTTCTGAAACAGTCGATGACGTGACCACTTCTTACGATACCAATATTGCCATTGGATCGGCAGTCTTTTGGTCAGGAAGATTCAAAGAAATTCTCAATCAGGTTTTAGGTTTTCAGTCTCGAATATCGAGGCCGTAAATGATTAAGATTGTAGACAAGAATCGGATTCCCGAACTCAGACAACAACTCAAAGCACTCGACGGAAAGAAAATCCAAGTAGGTGTCTTTGGTGATGCTGAAGCAGACTTAGCAATCATAGCCGGTGCAAATGAGTTTGGTGCAAACATTCCTGTCATGGAAAAGATGAGAGGCTATTTACATTTCATTGGGATCCATTTAAAGAAAACCACAAAGGTGATAAAAATTCCCGAGCGGGCATTTCTTCGGATCACGATGGATAAAAAAGATACTATTTCCAAAGCTGTAAAGTTTGCCGAAAGAATCTTTGATAGAAATCAAGATCCAAATCAAATCCTTGATGCAATGGGAGCCTCTTTAGTTTCCTCCGTACAAGATACAATCGAATCAAATTTACAGCCTCCGAATTCTGAGATTACAATCCAAAGGAAAGGATCAGCCAAAACTCTTCAGGATAAAGGAAGACTTAAACAAGGAATCGCTTACAAAATCGTATGAGCCTGACTACTGTTCACAAAGCAATCACGCGCCATCTTCGATCCTTGGAAGTGACCAAACTTGAATCGGAAGGATACGTTGACGGGGAAAATACGAGAGTATTTGCGACCCCTTCGAATATGGACCTTGCAACTTTCCCGATCACAGATAAGGATTTAAGATTTCTCCCCGAGGGAGTTTACACCGTACAAGATCGGAAGTTTTACGAAATCGGTTCTGGAACAATTCCTTTAAAAAGTCAGGTAGTTTTCGGTGGAAGTAAATTTGAAATCAAAGCTTTTTCAGACAGGTCTTTTGAAGGAAATTTTACAAAGTATTTCGCAAAGAGAATAACAGATGATACCGAAAACAATTCTTAAAGAAATCTTTCGGCAAGCGTCTGTCGATTTAGAAATTCAATTTATCCGAGAAGACCAAGCCGGAAATATTCCGCCTTACCCTTACGGAACTTATAAACAAATTTCCAACACTCCAGAAGGAACTTATCAAAACATAAAAGAGTATGCAGTCATCGATGCTGTCCCCAGTAACGCGAACTTGAAGACATATGAAAAATCTTTTTCGGTTGTTTCTATTTCGGTTTTCGATAAGACAATGACAGATGCACTTCACGAGAAACTTGTTCAAGCAAAAAGATGGTTTCAAACTTATGATAACATTGTTTCACTTCAAGCCTCAGGCGTTACTCCAAGGAATCGCGGGGTGCAGATTCAAGACAGGTCTTTCTTCAATGAAAACTTCTATGTTGGAAGACTCGGTTTTGATCTCGGTTTTGATTACAATGATTTATGGGAACAGACAATCGAAGCAGTCGGAACAATTACTTTGGAATCAGAGGTGGACGATGTGCCACAAGACGACATCATAATAGATACATAGGAGTAAACAATCAATGGCTTTTATTAATGACATTGTAATCAATATCGCAAATGGAGCGCGCGGGCTAACACAGAAAAGTTTTAGACCGGTGATTTTCCAAGCCGCGTCAGGGGCGAACTATGATAAGTATATCATAACCGAACTCACTGACTTAGTAGACCTTGGAATTCCATCAAGTTCAAATGTGTATAAAATGGCGGCGGCTGCTTTTGCACAAAGCCCGAGACCTAAAGACATCATGGTTGTCATTGCATCGGGAACTTTGGAAAACGAACTTCCTCGATCACGAACCATTGATGATAATTACTACGCAGTATTGATTCCAGAAAGAACGAAAGCAGCACAACAAATCGCTGGGGACTTTGCTCTTTCTAACAAGAAAATGTTCTTTGGTGGATCTTCTGATTTAACTGTTTTGGATTCCCGAAACAACAAACGAGAAGCATACCTTCTCCATTCTACTCCAGAGAATTTTCCCGAAACTGCTTGGGTTGGGAAAATACTTCCTAAACAACCAGGATCAGCAACTTGGAAATTTCAAGTATTGGAAGGTCAAATTGAATCTGGATTCACTTCTACTCAGCTTAACACAATCCGAACCAACAAAGGGAATGCGCTTCAAGAGCAGAAAGGACAAGTATTCACGAACGAAGGAATTACAACTTCAGGAGAATACATCGACGTAACCATTGGAACGGATTGGGTTGAAGACCAACTCAATATTGATCTCCTTTCGTTATTCATAAACAACGACAAGATTGCTATGGATAATACAGGGATCGCTCAAGTGACAGCAGTCGTGAGAGGCGTTCTTAAGCGTGCCGGTGATGCTGGAATTATTGCAAGAGCAACCACAGAAGCAGAACTCAAAAAGTCAGATGACAAGTTCTACATGTACCAAGTTTTTTCTCCAAGAAGAGAAGACCTTGCAACAAACGATCTTGCGACAAGAAATCTAAAAGGAATTACATTCGTTTACTACCTCGCTGGAGCGATCCACGAAGTTGAAGTAAACGGATTGATCACGGTCTAAGGAGAACCAAATGGCCAGTAAATTTTTAGGAACATACAACCCAGATGAAGTGGTTCTCAATTTAGGATCACTTTTGATTTCGGGATTTGCAGAGGGAACGTTTGTTACAGTTGCCAAAGCAGACCCTGAACTATATAAGACCCACGTTGGTGCGAAAGGAGAAGTAAGTAGGACCAAGAATCTAAACAATTCTGGAACAATTGCTTTCACATTGAAAGGGACATCACCTTCAAACGCTCAACTCGATCTTTTAAAATTCAATCCCGCTTTGCTTCCAGTATCGGTAGAAAACAAATCTGATGCAGAATACTTTGCGGGCGGTGCTGAGGCTTGGGTTCATAACGACCCAGATAAAGCATTTGCAGACACAGAGCAAAACGTGGAATGGATTATTTTTGTTCCAGAACTTGTAAAAGCGCACATCTAATTTAGAAGGAAATTAAATGTATTCAGAAAAAATATTAGTCAATGGCAAAGAATATACTTTGCAACATCCAGGGAATCGGGCGTTCCAAAAGATCGCCAATTCCTCTCTCAAGGTTTCCGAAAATGGAATGGTTTTGGATTCAACTCCTCTGATGGATTACGCTTTCGAACATTGCGTGATTCCATCGGCTGGAAGTCCGAAACTTTCCGTAGACGGTCCACTTGTGAATGGTCAAAAACCTTCCATTGCATCGACTACCAAAGAAGAGTTTATTGCATGGCAAAAAGAATACGAGGGGGTATGGGTAAAGATCCTACCTTCATTTCTTCGCGGGAATCTGGAGGCCTTTGTATTCGAGACAAGTGATCGACGATCAAACGCCGGTCAAACTTCTGACAGTCAAGCTTTGGCGACATCTGAAAAGTCAGACTTATCGAAAGTGGGTTCTAAGAACCGTGGCAGAAAACATCCTGACGTGGAAGGAAGCTGACGAAGCTGACTACTTTCTACTTGAAGAAGTAAACGACCTAATCAATGAGAGGTTGAAAAAACAAAACAATCAGGGTCCAAAGTTCCCTGGTCGGAGGAATTAAATGGCAGAGGCAGTCCGTTCACTCTATGCAGAGGTAGAACTCAAAGACAAAGGAGCGATCAAGACTGCCGATGATCTTGAGAATGCGATGGCTGATTTGGTCACGCAATTCTTAGAGACCAACAAAGAATTTATTGAACTCGCAAAAAACCAAAACGAATTTCAAAAAGAAACTCAACAAACAACTCAAGGAATCGGATCAATCGTAAAAGCTTTGGGCGGTCTTGCTATTGTCGGAAAGATGAAAGACTTTGCAATGGCTTCTTTCGATGCCTACACTGAACTTGAGAAGCAAAGGAACATGGCTCAGAACTTAGCTGGCGATGGATACGGAGCGATTCAAGATGCGATGGCCTCAACGATTGCTTTGTCAAAAGGTATTTCATCTGAAGGTGAACTTCTCACAGCCACGAACGCCGCTTTAAAATATGGAGCCTCAATCGAATTTGTTGGCGAGTCAATGACGGGACTCCAACAGCTTTCCAGGATCACGGGCGACGACATTGCAACTACCATGCAGAAGGCTCAAGAGTCTATTGCTTCAGGAAGGATTGGATTCCTAAAATCAAACGCTATCTTTGCCGATTCAATAGAAGACTTCAAAGCGATCGGCGCGGGATTCGATGAAATCACAAAGAAGAAAAGAGAAGCATTGATTCTCAATGTCCTTCAAGAAAAGGCAAACGACCTCCAAAACCAATACAACATTTATGCCAATTCATCGGCTGGACTCCAAGACCGATTGAACACGGCAACAGGAGACTTTCAAGAAAACTTGGGAGCATTGATTGCAAAAGGATTTCTTCCTTTAATGAAATTGTTTGTACCACTGATTGAGTACTTTACTGATTCGGAAGATGGAATGAATAGAATGGAGATTGCAGCCATTGCGCTTGCTCCTGTTCTGGGAACAATTCTAGCCGGAGCGCTTTACTCAGTAGCCGCGGCTGGATGGGCAATGATAGCACCTTTTGCACCTTTCATTTTAATAGCTTTGGCAGTTGGCGCGGTGATTGCAGGGATCACTTTGGTAGTAAGTGACCTTTTAACTTGGATGGAAGGCGGGGAAAGTATCATTGGAGATTTCTTTGGTCCTTTCGTAGACTTCAAAGACCAGATCAAAAAGGGAATCGATACTGGGATGGACTATATTAAGCGCGGCTTCAATAAGCTGATTGAATACGCAAAAATTGCAGGGAAGATTCTGATCATGGCAATGTTTCCGATCTCAACTTTGTTTTTCTACTGGGATGAGATCAACGCCTTCCTTGGGGGAATTCCAGATTTAGTTCTAAATAAATTTAAGGAACTCGGATCAGACATAAAAGAATTTGTAAAAGACATCCTTCCTGATTGGGCTGTAAAACTTATAACTAAAGCAACGGGCGGAGGTGGTGGAGACACAGGTGGCGGGGTGACAAATGTCAATGACGCGATCATTACAAAATCGGGCGAAGTAGTACAAACTCATCCAGATGATAATCTATTCATTACAAAATCGAGCACTGGATTTGCACCTCCTGGATCAATGGGAAGCGCAAGCGGTGGAGGGATGAATATCCAAAACCTTGTCGGTTCTATTAACATCACAGTACAAGGTGGCTCGCAAGCCGGTGAAGAAATCAAAAACATCGTGATGAGTGCTCTTGATGACCTCTCAAATAATATCTATCGAAACCAATTAGGACTTCAGCCAGTATGAGCCTTACAGAAAAAATAAGTGATGCAATACTCGGGACACGATCAAGGACATTCCTTTCAGATCAGATAAACGATGTCCTCTTTGATTCTACAATGTCGATTGATAAAGCACAGGGCGCGCAAGTCACCACTCACGCAGTCGAGAAAGGAAGTGATGTTCAAGACCATATTAAGTATGATCCAGAGGGAATTTCTCTTTCTATTGTGATCACTGATGACGTTCTGTCTGTGACAGATCCTACTTCCTTTCTAGCGAAATCTGTTTCGGAAAGATTGGATCAACTCAAAACATGGAGAGACGAAAGAAAGCTTCTCACATTTTATTCCTACGAAGAAGACATTGAAGATGTTGTGATTGAAACTTTTAATGAAAATCGAACTGCTGCAACTGGCAAAGGGCGCGCGCTCACAATCAATCTAAAGAAAATGAATATCGTTTCTTCTGCTCAAGTGAACATTGCTACACCAGTTCCAAAAGCTGGAGCAACAGCCACAAAAAAGGCGACCACTTCAACACCGACAGCAGTCAATAAATCAATGCTTAAGAGTTTATTCTAATGCCTGACTTCGAATATTTACCACTCACAGCCGCCGAAGTTCCGATTGAAAAAGATTTCACAATTGGAGATTCTACATACGCATGGCTTTTCCGGTACAACGAGACTTTTGATTTTTATACTTTGGAAATCAGAGATGAAGATGACGTGATTCTTTATACAACAAAACTAACTTATGCTTCTGACATTGTGAACGCGGTTGTGGAAGGATTAAACATTTCGAAAGTGATTGTACCTATCAATATTTTAGAACTCACTCAAACTCTTGCACTTCAAGACCAAAGAGTATCGAAAGAATCTCTTGGGAAAACTATTTTTTTGCTGATAGGAAAAGACCGTGAATGAACTTTATGACCGAGTATGTTCTGTAATTATCGGAGGAAAGGAATTTAGCTCACCACCTTTCTCAATAGAATTTACTCAGACTGCAAAGATTGGAACGCTTATGGCGTGTTCTTTGAAACTCTACAATCCAAACAATGACACAATCAAAATGTTTGAAGCTAAGAAAGTAGGACGGGCAAAAATCTATCCCAAGATTTTGATCGATGCTGGATACAAAGAGAAACACGGCACTTGCACAATCGGAGAAGTAAGTGATTTCAAAGTTTCTTACGGGCCACCTGATAGAATCCTTGAGGCAAAGATTGGAGACATTTCTTCTAAATGGATTAATGGAATTATAAACCAAACTTACAATAATATGACTGCTGATTTGATTCTTCGATCAGTCCTTGGATCGGTTGGAGTTGGGTTTAATAACATAGAACTTGGAGAAAAAAAAACTTATAAAACTTTAACAATCAGAAAGTTTTCCGATGGGATCAGGCAGATTTGCAAAGATACAAAATCAGAATTCACTTTCAAAAATGGTCTGATTCGAATCACTCCCACAACTCCCAGATTAAAAAAAGCGACTTTGATTTCTCCTAGAACTGGATTGATCGGAAGACCTGAAAAGATTGCGACGGGATACAAAATCAAAACTTTGTTTCTATACGATATTGAAATTGGAGATTACATTGTGCTCCAATCGGAAAATATAAATTCTAATTTTAAAGTCACTCAATACTCTAAAAAGTTTTCTTCCTTTGGTGCTGCTGGATGTGAATTCGAGGTGCGCCCGTTATGAGTTTTACCTTACTCCTTGAAGATTGGTGGGCTGACAAAGGAAAAGGAATTCAAACTGGAATGGTTGGAAAGATTGTATCCTTTGATGATACAACGCTTCGAGCAAGTGTTCAACCACTCTATAAAACAAAAGAAGAGAACACAGAAAAAACCTACCCGATTCTTTCAAAGATTCCTTGTACGTATTTAAAGCTTTCAGATGAAATCTATTTCAAACCATCTTATAAAACAAATGATTTAGTTTGGATCGGCTTTTCTACCTTTTCAATGGAAAAAGCTTTGCTTGGTCAAAGCGTTCTCGAAAGTGAAAGGATTTTTGGTTTAGAAAATGCGTGTATCCTAGGTCACGTTACGCCTGATACTTTTGTAAAACCAGATGGAGTTATTTCTGCCGACGGCGCAAAGTTCGTTATCAAAAATAACGACCAAGACATGAAGACTTTACTTAATGATTTAGCAGACATCCTGAAAGAGTTTACAACCTTCGGAAGTCCCGCGACTCATGCAACAGATCCGGCAACGATCATAAAACTCACGGCTTGGTCCGTAAAGGTAGGTCAATTGTACTCCGATGGCACTTAGTGAATCAAGATTAAAGGGAAGTCTTAAGGCTGACATCATTCTCCTTAACACGGCAATGAAAGCAGCTCCATTGAGTGATGCCGACTACGCTGATCAACTGGCTGGGTTAATTGCAAAAAGGGTTTTAGATGAACTAAAAGACAATGCAGTCATTCCTTCTGGAATTGCAGTTTCTGTAAGTCCAGCAACAGGAATTGGAGAAACAACGGGAACGGGAACCATTACTTAACTGTCCCCAGTCTACAGCCAAGCAAAACATAAAACAGTTGAAAGCCTTGTAATTTGATTCAAGGCTTCTTTTGTGCGAACACTTAAAGTTGAGAATAATGATTTTGTAAAAGTCAATGGCCGTCTCGTTTGGGTGGAGGGAATCGAAGCACTTAGACAGATTTTAAAAAATCGAATCTCTCTTGGTCTTGGCGAATGGTTTCTTTCTCTTGAAGAGGGAGTAGATTGGCTCGGGCTTCTCAACCAAAAAGTATTCTTTGAAGAGCGAGTAATTGCTCAAATAAAAGCTGCAATCCGAAAAGAACTAGCGGTCACAAATATTGATTTTATAACTGCCACATTTTCCCGAGCAGAAAGGAAAATTTCTATTTCCTTCCAAGTAAAAACTACTGAAGGACTTTTGAATTCAACTGAGGATATAATCATCTAATGGCTTTCGGAGTTACACCACAAGGATTTGTAAAAAAAACCTACAATGATATTTGGTCCGAACTTGAATCTATGGCCAAACAAACTGAGTATTTTGGAAGCGATGTTGACTTAACAGTCTATGGAGAGATCGGGCTATTCCTTCAGATGATGTCCAAAGCTTTGGAAGAAGGATGGGACACTCTCGAAGACACCTACTATGCAAATGATTTAGATTCTGCTGAAGGTATCCAGCTTGACAGGAAAGTTGCAATCGGAGGGATTTCTCGAAGACCCGCAATCAAGGCAACAGTCAACCAAACCATTTTTGCAGATGATGATACAACAGTTCCACAGGGCTTTTTGATGCAGACTCCTCAAGGAGTACAATTCGAAAACGTCCGGGCTTTCGCCGCTTTTGCTTCTGGAAGTGTTGGACAATTCCGAGCATTGAACGCGGGCGCGGAAGGGGTGGTAATTGCATCTTCAATTATTGAAATTGTAAATCCTGTTTTCGGAATCAATTCTGGGATAAATTATGCAGCCTCTTCAGGTGGTCTTGCAATCGAAACAGACGCCGAACTTCGCGCGCGTTATAAAGAAAGATCATCTTCAGGTGGCTCAGCGATTTTAGCAATCAGAGACAGAGTTTTACAAGTAGAAAACATCGGTGTTGTTTTTGTTTTTGAAAACTATCAAAACTTTGAAGTGGATGGAAGACCACCTCATTCAATCGAAGTTGTTGTAAGTGGATCAGCAACAGACGAAGATATTGCTCAAGCTATTTACGAATCAAAAGCTGGTGGAATTGAACCAGTTGGAACTGAGTCTTATGACGTGACAGACGAGAACGGAGACACTCACACAATGAAGTGGTCTCTTGCTTCTGAAGTCCTGATTAATATCAAAGTCGAGGCTGATGTAAATTCAGATTGGGTTTCTACAAATGAAGAAGTTATTCGTCAGCTTGTGATTCAATTTGTTGGCGGTGTTTATACTTCAGGAGACACAGCAACAAACTATGAAGGTTTGGGAGTTGGGCGTGATGTAAAATCGTGGGAAATAGAAACTCAGTTTGATGGAATCACTGGACTTGAGGATATCCAAGTATTTGTTGCGCTCTCTCCAACAACACCGACAAGCGGAAGAAAAGTAACGATAGCAGATACAAATTTTGCTAAGTGTGAAAACGCAAATGTGACGGTGGTTACATCGTGAGCACGTTGGATTATTTACAGAAGTTCCCGACTTCAATTCTTAATCGTGATGAGACTTCTTTAGTTGGTAAACTTTGGAAACTTTTTTCGGTTCAGCTTGATGAACTTATTTCTGAATCTATCAAAGTATCTGGAATTTATGATCTTGGAAATACTGAAGGCGTAAATCTTGATCTTATTGGTAAACTAGTAAACCAAACAAGGATTCCAGGTCAAAGTGATGAAGACTATAGGCTCTTTATTTCCATTGCAATTTTAAAAAGAATTTCTCGTGGCTCACTTCCTGAAATTATCGCAATCGGGAAAATCATTGCTGGTCTTAATGGTACAATCTTTGTCACTGCTGAAGGATGGGAAAAAACAGGATCGCTTTTTCTTGATGGCGAAAGTTTACTTCTTGGAACTGAGCCTTTAAATCCAGATCCAAAACGACCTGCAACGGTTGAATTAATTGTGGCGGGCGCACCTAATGACGTTCAATCTCCGTTACTTTTAGGAACTACAATCGACCAAATTCGAGCGGCTGGAGTCTTTGCAAAAGTAAGAGTTAAGTTTTTGTTCGGTGCAATTGGCCTTGTCTACACTTCAAGACATTCAACTTTAAATAATGAAGGAACTCTTGATGGCCTTACTCTACTTAATCCACAAGCAAATCTTAATATTGATACAATGAAAGTCGGAGACGGTGCATCGGGCGCACCTGATCCAGGTGACGCAGCACTTGGGAACTCAGTTAATTCCAAGATTGCAACTATCATTAATAACGGGAACGGAACTAGAACTTATCTCATGACCATCGGAGAAACAGAAAACAATGGCGTGGCACTTGATGAATTCGGGATGTTCTTTGGTTCTCGCATGGTTTTTTATTCAACCTTTAACCCGAAAGATAAGGTTGGAACTTTGATTTATGATTTCGAATATACAGAAGAGGTGATTCCATAATGGCAATCGAACCAAACCCAATTACAGAATTTGATAGAGCTACTCCTAATGATGGAGATTTGTTTGGCGCTGAGTTTGATCAGTTATACGCTAATGATGCAGACCTTGAAGCACAGATTGCAGCTATTGAAGTAAGTGTTCTCAAGCAATCAATTGAACTCTCTAAACAACTTGGGGAATTTTTCTTTTTACCAGATCAAAAAGATCCAGGTGCATGGGATGCCTTAGAACCTGATAAATATTTTCCAGCGATTTGCCTTACAAAGATCGATGTTAAATCAGATATAACAACGGCTGTATACGGGGACTTTATTACATTTCTCCGAGCAATTCAAATTAAGTATCGAAAAGGAAAATCAGACGAGGAGTCTTCCTGGACAGCAACTATTTCAGGCTCAACAGTTACAATGCCAAATACAACAGCTTCGAATCGTCTGCTTGTTGCGCTTGCTAAGTGGGCTTTGGCTCGCGGGAACTATACTGATTTTATAACTCTAACTGTTGCTGGAACTGATTACAATATAACAAACATAAACACAGTTACAAGAGAAATCACTGTATCTGGAACGCCTACAAGCGGTTCACAATCAGTTACGTTTTACCCTCATAGGATTGCTGGAAGTTCTACAAGTGCAAGAGTCCATGAAGTTTCTGGTAAAACTGTTATGGCTGGAGGCGATGCTGCTGGATTGTTTATTTCTGGTTTACAGTGCTTAGGTTATATACAAGGTCACAAGCATGGAGCAAATGTTTTAGAGTATCGATACAATACATCGTCGATATCTGCTGCAGATACTAGACAGATCGGTTCAACTAACTCAGGAACAGCAGGCAGTAATATCAATGACAATCCAACAACTGATGGAACAAACGGAACGCCACGAACAGCTAGCGAAACCCACTCGCCCGCTCTT
>ERZ650304.132-NODE-132-length-46203-cov-6.189152_pt1 | contig 46203 bp, 58 predicted proteins | sample MGYA00376240_ERZ650304 | MGnify/ENA primary metagenome ERZ650304 (study PRJEB26733, sample SAMN07839271) | wastewater metagenome | biome: small river; feature: stream; material: water | place: USA: North Carolina | collected 2016-03-01 ...
TCTACACAGGCGAAGACACTCTTTCCCTACACGACGCTCTTCCGATCTCGCAGCAGGCGCCGCTGAGTTTGATGCCGCCCGTCGAGACCGCTTCAGGGACGACAAAGCCGCGCGACGTGTCGAGGATGCGCTCGGCGTCTTCGGTGCGGTTGACCGGGCGGCCGTCGCGGCAAAGCTGATGCTCCGTCATCTCGTTGTGGTCAGCGATGACGAACATCTGCACGCCGCGTTTGAGTGCTGCTTTGACGGTTGCTTTGGTGATCTTCATTTGGTGCCCCTTTGCGTCCCGCAGCGGCCTTGCTGCGTGAGATCAGCATAACACCGCCACGACAGCGGTCAAGCATGTGTCATGAGACAGCACGCATTTATAATGAAATCACTATGAATTGGCGTGTTTGCGCTGATCTTTCTTGCGTCTCACTTGCCTTCTTTGGCGAGGCGTTTGCGCTCCCGCATGCGCGCGCTGTTGACGCGCAGCCGCTCGCGGTGGCGCTCTGACTCCTCGCGGGTCATCTGCCTGCCGTCGCGAACGTAGTCGGTGAGGTTGTAGGATCGAGCGGCGACGGTCTCGGCGTCGACTTTCTCTTGGTCGTAGAGCGCCGGTGCGTCTATGCCGTCGTATGCAACGAGTTCGCCCTTGAAATATTCGTAGGATCGATGACCTGTCGTCGATGGTCGCGGGCGATCGTCATCGGGTGTGATGCACGCGATCTCTTCTTTGATCGACTTGCTGACGGGTGCTGCCATCACCAAGCCTCGGCGTCGACTGGTGATGTGTCGTCGTCGTCCTGTGTACCGCTGAACCAAACCACCCCGCCGATGCTCCTCACAAACGTGCGCCCATCCAGTGAGTGCTGAGAAAAGATCATCATATTGCGCAACAGCTTTTCCCTGTTGACGCGTACCCGTGGCTCGATTTTCTTTGACTGCTCGCCCAAGTGTTCCCCTTGCCCCTTGCGCATAAAAAGACGCCGCACGGGCTTGGTAGCTTAACGTGCGGCGTCTCGTGCATCCGATCGCGAAGGGGGGTTCGTTTGCGGTGCGCGGGTGTTCTATCGCGCGGTGCCGCTAACAGTCAAGGTCTCTTATGCGCTTGCCAAGACTCCATGCCATGATCATCACGCCAGACTCACCCCGGGTCCAAACCTTCTCGACGCCACCGCCGCCGCACACTTGACGATCGTCGACGTAGAGTAGGCCATTCAACGCGTCACGAATCAGCTTGCCGATATTGTCGTCGTCGGGCTTCTCCGTGTACCACTCGCCGTCCATCTTCTCTTTTTCTGCATCGCTCCAATCGTCTGGCATCTTGAACATTGCCATGACGCTCAGCTTGACCGGCCCGGTGAGCGGCGTTGTCGGCATGAATGGGCGCGCGATGCGGCGGATGAATCGCCGCGCTCTCTCGTCCTCTGGCTGCGTGTAGACGCGTGGCACGCGGAGTCGTCGACCCTGTCGATCTTTGGTCGCAATGCCAGCGCGCGCCCACCCTTGCGGCTCCATCACAACAGTGAAGAACACTCGCCCGAACTCAGCGGCGGTGACGTTGCTAGTGAGCTGTTTCTTGCTTGGCTTGCCCGTCTTCTTCACTGTTGCCGTCGTCATGCTGCTTGCTCCGTCTGATGTTGAATGGGTGACCGCCGCGTGCGGTGTTGAGTTCGCGGCGCGCGGCAACGAGCATCCAATAGAGCCGATTGTTCACGTTGGCGATTCCATCGTTTGATGCGCGCAGCCTTGCGTTTTCTTCCGTCAATTGATGAATGCGCAGATGTGAGACGATCAGCGCGGCAGTGATGATGATGAGCGTTGCGGCGCCCATCATCGTTCGTCCTCTTTGGCGACCTCGAGCAGGTCGAGTGCGATGGTCTTCCAGTGCTTTGCTTTACTCGTCTCCCTTCTCAATGCTGCACGCTGCTCATCGCGCGTCTTGGAGTCTGCGATCGCGATGCTTGCGAGAACGGTTGCGCGCTTGATCTGGCATTCTTTCTCGTTGCACGTCTCAGGTGGGTGCTCTTCTTCGTCCGAGTAGTTTGGGCAATCATCGCTGTGTTCGGCTGACGGCGGGTAAGATCCCTCGGCAAACACGCGATCGATCTCTTTCATCACAGCGGCAAGCGTGTTGACGGATTTTTGTTGAACGAGCCCGGTGACCTTTGCCTTCAACTCGGCGATCTCTTTATCGCGCGCGTCGACGGCTTTGGTGTAGTTCGCTGCATCATGCTTGCGCAGTTCGTGGAATTTGTAGACCTCGTCATTCGTCAACTTGATCGAGCCGGAAACGTATTGCTCGATGTACTGAAGTCGACGACCGATCTCTTCTTGGGCTTCAGATGAGACTTCATTGAAATCAAGGCTGGTCGCCTCAACGCCCAACCTAAGCAGCAACCTCGACACATGCGACGGCTTGCCCATATCGCCTTTGGCCATCGCTTCATTGATATCTTCTTGCGGGACAAATTGTTTCATTCGCCGCCACCTTTCAGCGAGTCACGCAACAGCGCACGCATCGTCTTCGCGAGCAACCTGTCGGTCTTGCTCTGCTTGTTTATCCGCCGCTGTTGCACAGAAAGTCTCTCGTTGAGTGCAGCGGCGATCTCTGCGTGCATCGACGATGCTTGATAGGCGGCAACCTCTTTCGTAAGCACTTCTGTCGCTGCCTGCCCTGTGCGCAATCTCTCGGCGAGCGCGGCGAGCGCATCACACACAGCGGCGTCGACGCTCTCGACGTCGCGCCCTGTAAATGCTGGCTCAATGCCTGCGGCATTCAAGACATCGGCGATGGCGTCCATCATCTTGGCTCGCTGCATCCAGTTGTCGGTTGATTGTGTTTCATCACTCAAGACATCACCTCTACCTTTTTCGTCGTGTAGTTGATCTGATATTCAATCGCTGCCTTTGCGGTGTGTGACTCGCTGCGCATCACGAGCAACGCAACACCCGCGGGATGGTTGGTCAGCGGCAGTGCGGCGATGCCGAGCGAGAGCAGGTGTTTCACGATGTCCCACATCAGGCCGCTTGCTTCATAGGGATCTTCTGTTGCGATCTCCACTTCGATCTTCGCGTAGTGTTCGTCTGCATCGAAGCCGTCGACACGCATGTCGGAGACGTCGCTTTCGCTGACTTCGATGTTCGATGAGTCGGCGTCAAACTCGATGCCGAAGAACTCGATCACCTGCACTGTGTTCGTGCGGTAGGTGATCGGTCGACCGTGTGCTTCTGCTTGCATGTGCTCCCCTTCGCCCCGCGATCTGCGGTGATGGGTCATCATAACCAATGCACAACAAAAATCAACAAACACCAACAAAGAAAAGCAACAGCCAGCGAATCCAGGCACTTGCGCGCGACGGCGCCGAGACACTGCCAATCTGGCACGCCGCCGAGTTTACATATTTCTAGTTATGGCGCATGCATTCCAAGCGCTGCAAAGATGACAAAGCCCACAGAACTCGACCACTTAGCTCGCCAATTCAGCTCAGCCGATGACCGCGCGATGTGCCGCGCCCGCTGCAACTGCTTTCGCGATGCGCTCACCCGCGGCGTCGGCGGCGCGCTGCATGGCGCGACGAGCCATCCATGCGTGCACGCTGCGGCGGCCGAGGTCGATCAACGCGTCCGCGCGCTCGGGCGTGATGTTGAAGTCCGTCAGCGGCGAGTCGTCAGCGATGGTGATCGTCTGCGCGTACGTCGCGTCGTCAAGGTGCTCGCGCGTCGCAGCCTCGATCATGCCGTCAATCGACGCCGCTGCCACATCGACAAACGAGCGGATGATCCGCTTCGATGTCGACGGCACGAAGCGCACGCCAATCACGTCGCGCCCGCGGCCGAACAGGTCAACAGCGAAGTTGCGGCCAATGCCGCCATCGGCAAAGAACCCCTGATCGCGCTCGACGCCATCGTGCTCTTTCATTCTCAGTCGTCGACCGTCAAAGATGATCGGCAGCGCCATCGACGCCATGATGAGCGGGGCAAAATCCATCGTCGGTGCGTAACGGATGTCGACGCCGTCGGCAGTCTCTTTGCGATTCGTGAAGACGACACAGCGGCCAAGCTCAAGATCGAATACGACGACACGTAGCGCGTGCGGGCAATCGCCGAGGGTCTTCGGCAGGTGCCGGCGCAGCTCGGCAATGATGGCGTCGCCAGCGTAAAGTCCCTTGGGCATCCCACGAAACCCAAGCACCAACGACGACGCAAGCCGAGCGACGCCACCGTCTAGTTTTGTCTGCGGGTTGATCGACCTCGACACGCGCAGCACTTCAGCATCAGTCATGCCAGACGCAAGCAACGCAGCGACGAGCGACCCGCCTGACGTGCCGACGAATCCAGCGAATGCCGCGCCCTGCTGCTTCAGCTCAAGTGCCGCCCCGACGTGCGCCGGATACTTTGGCCCGCTTCCGCTCAGCACGAGCGTCATAGGTCGGGGCTGGTCCATAATCCCTGTCGCGTTCATACGTCGTCACTCCGTGGTCAATATCTCGCAGGTCCATCATCGTCTCGCCGCACACAAGCACTCGCCCCGTCGGCGTCTCGACGACACGCACAAGGTGAGCAGGGTTGCGACAGTTCTCGTCGTCGCACCATCTGCCGCCGCGGTTCATTGCCATCAGCCGGCGACGCTCAATGTCCAGCACGCGCACCGTCAAGCATTGCTTCGACCTGCGCAACTCATGCCAGAGCAATTCTCCTGCCCCATGCCGTCTGCCCCGATAGAGCCCACGCGGCGCAGCCAAACGCTCCACAGTCCTCGATTGCCCCACAACCGGCACAACCACCAGGGTCAACCGCTCATCAGCGCTCAGAACGCGACTGGCTGTTTTAGGGTTGAGCTTCATGCAGGCAGCGTAGCATAGGGCGGGGCGCGACAATCACCCACAGCATGTAACTAGGGCGTCAGCACCACACCTCAGCCGTCCAGCTAGGGTGTTGACACCACACACACCAAAGGATGCCAATCTGGCAAAGCGACTGCCAATTTGTCACAAGCACAGGCAAAACGACATAGACGCACTGAGTCATTGGCAAGCAATTTCCATGCCAATCCCTGTATTATATAAAGAACAAAAAAAAATTAATAATTACAATAAAAACATACCCACTCGCGCCACGCATCCGCGCGCGTATAGAGAGCCCCCTCTCTCCCACCCCCCCTACCAGCACCCTACCGATGTCGATTATTTTTGTAGTTATTCTTTTTTTGCAGTTATTAACCGTGAACGCTTGTTCAGTTCATATACACACAGTGAACGGTTGAGCAGTGTGTCAAAAAGGACACGCCCCATCAGTGCATGCTGGCCACCTGTTCAGTGTGTTATTTGGACACGGTCAAGCGCGATTCGTTCTGCGGGATGTGATGACGCAATGCGTCTGATTTCGATCGCTCCGATCGCCCCGACCGGCCCGATCGCGAGCTTCCGTGTTTGGGTTTGAGGTTCCGACTTGAGCGCGCGCAGCCACAGCGCCAAATGAGCCACAGCAAACGATGGCACCAAAGACCACCACTCGCCCGACTTTCAGTGCGGCCAGCGTCAGGCTCAATCCTGCGGCGTTTTGGGCAAGAAAAAACCGCCCTTGTGGGCGGCCCTTTGACTCGGTTTAAGGAGGGAGGAGTCACAACCCTCTGGTGCAGCGCCTTGGTCTCGAACCAAGCCTGGGCCCCAACAGCTTCCGCCGCACAAATCAAGACATGATGCCCGCTGCGGCCTGTCTTGGAGGATACCAGGGGGTTTGCAGCAGCGTGCCGCCCCTCAACCAGCTTCGCCGGCTGCCGTGCGCTCCACATCGCTTTTCAGGGCGACTTCCCCCGCACGGGATTTCCACAGCCAGGCTAATCCCAAGCGCGACGAAACGCAAGATCGACGGCCATGCGCGCGCGGCCTTGCTCGTCGGCCCAAAGATACCGACCGACGCTCATGTGCCTGTCAAGGTAAAACGATCGAATCCAGACGCCTTCATAGATCCTGGCGAATTGCTGCCATGTGTCTGCCTTGAAAAGCTCCGCATAGTCCGCGAATTTGAATCCACGATCCCAGACCCACGCCGTCGAAATCCAAAACAAGAGCACGACTGTCATGCCAATCGCTCCGACCACAAAGATCGGCAACGTCCGCAAGAACCGCCACCACGTCAACGTGTACGGTTTGTAAAACGTCGTCGCTGACGGGATTGCTGTGGATGTCTGTTGCGTCATTCTCTCACCGTCGGCATCGCCGCATCTGCGCTGCGCTCTCTCAGCGCATGCACCGTTGACTCATCGACCAACTCGACGTCGCCCGCGAACTGCTCCATCGGTAGCGCGCGGCCGAGCGCCTTTTGCAGCTTTGCGCCAGCGTCGTCATATGCGGGGTTCTCTTCGTCTTCGCGGACCTCGCCAATCCAGCGCCACACACGGACGGGCTTGCGCGCCTTGGCGCTCGACTTCGCTTCGCCGATCTCAACGTGCCCATGATCGTGCAGCTCGAGCAACGCGGCCAATCTGTCCTGTGGCCGATGTCCACGGCATGCGAGCCCCACTGCCGACGTCGATTGCCATCCGAGATTCTGCTGCAAGAACCGTGTAACCGACCGCAGCGCGCGACCATGCAGCGTGCCAGACATCTCGGAATCAGCGACGGCGTCAGCTTGCAGGCGACCGATAAAGCGCGCACTGCGTTCGATGAGTTCGATCGCAGCCTCGACGACTTCGACGCTGACCATGGGTGCTTCTGGATTCTCGATCGTGGCGAAGGCGACACAGACTTTTTCGATCTGCTCGGCCATACGCCGCAGCGTCGTGCGCAATGGACCTTCGCCGACCTCGAGCGCTTGATAGCTGTACTCTTTTGCCGCATCGTTCAGCATGCGCGCCGCCGTTTTTGAGTACCCCGCGCGAATCGGCGCATAGGGCACGGCCTCGCCCGTTGGAATCGTGCCAACGATCCCTGGCCGATGCCACGCCTCGTGCGCTTTCTTCGCGCGCGCGTGGAGTGCTGCGACGTCCTTTGGCATCTCGCGGAACAACTGCCCGCCAGACATCTCAGGGTCAAAGCCGTTCACGCCTGGGAGCATGATGCACCGACCGATCGATCCGTCCGTCGACGCGTCAGACGTGAGCGTCACCTGCAACGAAATCTCCGTCGTCGTCCCATAGATGGACATGTGCGGCGCGTAGATCGTTTCCATCGCGCCTTCGCCGGCCTTCACGCTGTGCTGGAACATGTATTTGCCGCTTTGATGCATCGGCGAGAGCGCGAGCATCGCATCAGCGACGGCGCGTTGATGCGACGCCGAGTTTTGCGAGACGAGTGACTGCAACATCTTGCCCATCTCTGGCGAGCGAAACGTGACGCCGTGACCATAGACATGGGTGGCCACTTGCAGCGCTTTGTGCAGCGCTTGCACCGACGGGAAGTTCGCCGCCGCAATCATCGACGGTGTCAGGCCAAGTTGATCGAAGCAGTTGAGCGCGGCTGATTTGCCAGTGCCTGATGCACTCACACCGATCACGAACCCCGAGACGATGGCGCCGTCACGTGTGAGCACGCGGCGACCCGCCCACATCATGCCGACCGCGACGATCGCGAGCGCTTCAAGGTGCGGCTGCGGGATCTTGTCGTTGCGCATCCACCGCACGAGCTTTGCAATCTCCGGCCCGATGCGCTCGATCGCGTTCAGCAATGTGCCTTGATACGCCGCGGCCATGCGCACCTTCGTGACGATGCCCTTGCGCCGCTCCTCGCGCGTGATGCGCCCGCGCTTGTCTTTGCCGCCGACTGACGATCTGTCGCGCGAAATGTTTCCGAGCTTGGTTGGCTCGCCGCTGTCCGCGCCATCCGCGATGTCGACGTCAACCACCGCGCCGTCAGCGGCGTCGTCGCCGTTGCCTGGCTCATCCCCAAGCGGCGCCGCGCGCAGGTCCGCCGCCGCCGCGTCGCGCGCCTTTCGCGCCGCGAGCAACTGTGCGCGCCTGTCGATCACGCGCTCGGTTGCTTCGTCCATCATTTGCTCGGGCGTCTTCAGCGCGTCCGCGCGCGCGGCCTCTTCAAGCTCGCCCATCGAAATCGGCTCACCCGTGATGCTTTGCCTGACCAGCTTCTCGGCGGCGACTGAGCGCGCGTCGACAAAGATACGACCGTTTGGCTGGACCATGCTGCCTGGCAATTCGAGATCGTCGTGCGGGATTCCACCCTCTTCTTCGGTGATGCGCTCGACGCTGGTTTGCGCGCGCGCGATCCCCTTGTCGAGCGCGACCGCCATGATGCGATCGGGGTGCGGCATGCCGATGCCTTCAAGGCCAAGGTCTTGCCGACGGCCGCCAATCACGTCGCCGACGATGTCGCTCGTCTCGATCTCCGCCTTGTTGATGTGGACCGCGCCGCTGTCGTCAATGCCGATGTTCGCCATCAACTCGTCGATCGTCATCATCGACCCGCGGATCTCCGCGCGCGTCGGCAGCTCGCGATCGTCTGGGTACCGTGGATTGCCCATGCCCTTCTTCAAGCCCTGGTCGATCGTGCTGAACGCTGCGGCTTGGCTGCGCACGCGCTTGCCCCAGTCGCGCACGACATTGGCGAGCGCAAGATCAGCATCGGCATGCGTCACACAGTGCGGGATCAACTCGCCCGCCTTGCATGCCGCCTTCCAAAGCTCTTCGTGCTTGTGCCCGTCGCCGGCATTCATCAGGTTGGCAACGATGCCGCGCAGGGCGACGGTGCCCCATGCAGAGTAGCGCGCTTGCTCGACCTCGGAATCAGTGAGCACGCGGACATTGCTGTGCTCCCGCTTCTCTTTGTGGCGCTGGCTATCGATCAACTGCACGAGCCATGCAGGTGCCGCGATGATTGGTCGCTCACTGATCCAGCGATATTGTTTCAGCGTTTCGTGCACTGAGCCAGCGCCGATCACGTAACCGTTGCGGCCTTTGACGTCGACATGCGCGACGATCTTTTTGCCGTGCTCATCGATCTCGCCAGTCACAAGCGCCATGCTGGTTGGCAGGTCGGACCATTCCGGCCACAAGTAAAAGTAATGGCGATGCGGATCGGTGATGCCGCCGTCTCGCCCGGTTGCGGCCTCAAGCGTCGGCGGCAAAATGCCGTGCTCGTCAATGAACTTTTGGCCCGCGATCCCGTCGATGTCGATTGCGACGACGCGCCCGGCTTTGCATTCGCCAAGCGCAATCAGGATGTTTGCGGGTTCGCGGAAGATCTCTTTGACCTCCGCCGGCGTCGAAGCGTTTGACTTGGTCCAAAAGCCGCGCGGCTCTTTGCCGTTTGATTCGACCTCTTCGCCGTCTCGGTTGATGTACCTCTCACCGCAGAACCGAGCGGGTGCAACCCTCAGTCCTTTGCGAATCAATGCATTTGCGCGCGCGTGTGTTTGCTCTAACGTCAGTTGCTTCGTCGTCGTCACTTGCTCCCCTTCGCGATCGTTCATTCGTGTGCGTTGCTCACGCGCGTTCAAAACCGGACCAGCCTGCTACTTCACCACTGGCATAAAGCACAGCGAGATCATCGTGTGCACCTTGACGCCTTCATGCGCCGGACCATCCAATGCGTCGAGCTTCTGATTCGCATCAGCGATGGCATAGCCGACAGACATCGTGCGTGGTGCAGACAGCGCGTGATCGACAACAACCACGCCGCACGCAACAGCGCCGCCGCTTGCTGCGAACACATCTTCATCGAAGCCATGCAGCGATCGAGTGATGTCGCGATAGAGCGCAAAGCACTCTGGCGAGTTTGCCGACGCGTTGACGACAAGCGTCGTGGTCAACTGCTGGCGATCTGCGATGACCGCCGCGACAATAAACGCAATGAATGAATCGCGCTCAGTCACAAAGTTGTTGTGGAGCAACCGTAAAGCCTCGACAGGGTCTTGCGTTGTCGCCTTCACCGCATCACCAAGTGTCTTCTCGACAGCCTGTGCACCCATCGGGGACTTCTTCTGCGCGAACTCACTCGGCGTCAGCTCCCGCACCGTCTCCCCTTTGCGCTCCACCGGCTGCGTCTCTGGCTGTGAGACTGGCCCATTCTCCGTCGACAATGTCTCGGCAATGGGCGCAGTGGTGGCACCCGATGACTGCGTATCTGGCGGCATAGAATTTTCGTTTGCCATTGGCGCTGCGTTCTCGTTGCTGTTGCTGCTGTTTTCGTTTTGCATCTTTCCTCTTCTCTCTTTTTTGTTTGTCATGATCGCTCAACCAAGCGACCGCGGCGGGCATCCAATAGCTCGCAATCTTCCCGGCGACAAATGATGTCGAGCCCTGCCATGCCCTCGATCTGCTTGGTGATCTGATGCCGACGATGCGCGACTTCGCGCCGCCGCCGCGCTGCATGCCGACCGGCACGAACTCCCAGCCAGACGCGATCATCGCGAGCTCAATCGTGTTTGGTTGCGGTGCATCACCGCCCGCATACCATTTGCCCATCGCATTCACGAGCGACTGAATGCGCGTCACCGTTGCGTCCGTCGAGTTGATCACTTGAAACATTGCCACTGGTTACCTTTCGCCAAATCCAATGCTGGCCGTGAGCCCTTCAAAGTCAAACAGCTTGCCTTGATCGATCTTCGTCTCTGGCTTCCAGATGCGCTCGATCACTTCGTCGTACTTGCGGCCGTCGACTTGCTCAACAACGAGCTGCTTGATCGGTCGAAGCTTGCCGCGCAGCTCGGCAGAGATCACGTCAAACACAGTGCCCGGCGGCGGCGAGCCATCTGTGCAGTGCGCGCGCCACCATCGTTCGTAGTGCTGCCACGCAAGTGAGTTTCGCTGATGCTGCACGCACACGATCTCTTTGTGAACAGGCTTCAGACGTTCACCCACCATGCCAGCGGGCGTGCCGTAGTAGATCACAAGCAACACGGGCGGTGATTGCTGCTCACCCTCTTTGGCTACTTTTGGCATCTTCTTTTGAAACGCGCGGTTCACGATGTCGTAACGCCAACGCAGGCGACCACCATCGCTCATCACCTGAAGCGCGCCGGCCTTCGCGAGCATGCCGCGTGGGTCGTTCTCGTCCACGAGCGCGTCGCCATCTTCGTTGGTCGCGATGATGAACTCCGCCTCGCATTCGATGCACACCTTGGCGCTCATCTTGTTCTCGCCGTCGCACGCCTCGCAATACTTCACGAGCAAGCCGTTCACCTTCGACGGCTTTTTCTTGATCACCTTTGGCATGTCGATCGTGCCGCAGCGTCTGACGTTGTCGCCGTAGCAGCGGACCAGGCAATTGATCTTGAGGTAGTGCGTGCGGCATCCGCGCCCGAGCATCTGGCACCAAAGGCCAGGCGAGCCGACGGGTCTCACCACGTAGAGCGCATCGATCACAGGGCAGTCAAAGCCAGTCGTCAGCACGTCGATCGAGATCAGCAACTGCAAGCGCATGCTTTCGAGCGCTTCATAGATCATCTTGCGCTGCGCGCGCGGCGTCTCACCCGTCACCACTGCCGCGCGAATACCAGCAGCCGTCGCCATCCTGTGCAGTTCTGCGGCATGCTTGCGCGACGACGCGAACGCCATCAGCGAGTGACGGCCATTCGCGATGTCCATCAGCATGTCAGAGATGACCGCGCGGTTGACCTCTTCGGTGTTCGATGCCTTCTCGATTGCGGCCTGTAAAAAATCGCCCGTGCCGTCTTGGATCTTCATGCCAGACGCGTCGATCGTCACCGACCCTGCGTCGACAACAAGCGGGCACAGATAGCCCTCGTCGAGCAGACGACGAAACGGCACGCGGTAAATCACGCTATCAAAAATGCGGTTCTCGCCGCCCGTGATCATGCCTTGGTCTTGGCGAAAGTCCGTTGCCGTGCCGCCGCCGAATCGCACGTTTGGATTCATGTCGAACGAGTCAGCAAAGAATCGTTGATACTTCGTGCCCTCTTTAGGGTTCACGCGATGCACTTCGTCGACCTCGATAAAGTCAAACGAGCCAAGGTCTTTGGCGCGTTTGTAGACCGTGTCGATCGAGGCGATCATTGTGTCTTTGATTTCACGGCGACCGAGCCCGGCCGCGTAGACGCCGACGCTTGCTTCTGGCCACACCTTCTTAAACGCATCAGCGTCTTGGCTGACCAGCTCATTGCGGTGTGTGAGGATCAGCGAGCGCGCGCGCCAATCGCAGTGCCGACGCTTTGCGAGCATCGGATACACCGCCGACTTTCCGCTGCCAGTTGGCGACGTGAAAATTCCATTGCCGCGACCGCGACCATGGAACTTCATCGAAGCATCAACGATCGCGTCTTGATACCAGCGCGCTTCCCATGGCTTCTGTGCTGGCTGGATCATGAGAACAGCAACCGCGCGAGCGCAAATGATGGAATCTTGACGACCATCAACCCACCGTCATCGCGCATGTTGACATTGCTCTGATGTTCGTCGTCTGGATTCTCGCCGACACAGTCGACGTCGGCAACACGCAACCATGTCTTCCCGCCATCGACGGTGAATGCGCCACTCGCCGCGTCGCCGATGCGCTGGATCGTCACAGCTTTCCCATCAATTTCGTACTTCATGGCGCCGCCTTCTTTGGTTTCACTTCGGTCTTGACCCATCCGCCGCCAAACAGGCTGCGATAGTCCTTTGCATACAACTCATGCAAGCCAGCTTCATGCTTTGTGTCGACGAACAATTTTCCAACAGTTGCATCGACGCGCACAAGCTTGCCTGTTTTTCCGAAGTCCTCGCCGTGCGCACGAAACGAAATCTTCTGACCAATCGTCAACTCGATCATCATGCGATCGCATTCCATCACAACAACCTGACCGGCCACTGTGCCAACTTTGAGTGCTTCTGTCTTCTTCATCGTCCACTTCTCTTTCTCTTACCGCGTGCAGTGCGCCCATGCGCATCACGATCCGCTGCGTTCTCTTTTGCTGTGCCCCATGCGAGATTGCATGGGTGCGAGTTCTGCCGATCGCCGTCGAGATGACGAATCACCGCGCCGCGAAACGGCATTACACCGTGAAACCAAACCGCGACCAGCACATGCACGCGCTTGCGCGTTCGCTTGCCACCAATCGTCACGCGTGTCGACGGATAGCCGTGATTGTCGGTCTCGACAAACATCAGGCGAAGCACGCGGCGGTCGCATGGATCGCGTCGATAGATGCGACCTGCCTTTGTGATGTGGTAGCCGTGCTCGGCGAGTTGGTCGCGATTCATTGCTAGCTCTCTCGGACCATCAGATCCGGCAATGTGAACGGGTGCGCTGAATTTCTCGACGCGTAGTTCTCAACTTTTTTCTTCTCCACCGCAAGACGTTGACTGGCGGACACCCATCCGATCTCGTCGAAGAAGTAGTGTGTCGACTACAACGCAAACCTCACCACTGTGTTTACCGTTGGCGATATAACCCTTTCCTGTTGAGAGAAACACATCCCCCTTACGGATTTTCATTTGATGCCCCCTTGCATGGTTCAACAACTTCTACGCCGCGCTTTCGCGCAAGGCCAAGCATGCTTCGCGTTCCGTTGCCACCCTTGAAGGCGACGACGAGATCGGGTTTGAATGAGTCAATCATCAGCTCGTTTCGCATTGGTCCTGCCGCGCGTCCGTATTTGCTCCACTCGGCTTTGTATTCAGTGCATGGTACACAGCGAATAAGCGCCCATGACTTTGCAATGAAGTCAGCGCCAAGCGCGCCACCTTGGCAAATCTCCGTCGGCGATAGAGCATCTAAAACCTCGAACACTTTGAGCGTGTCTTTATACGCGCGCCCGCCGCAGACGAGAACCCTCATCACATCCCCCTTTTTGCTTTTGCGATTGCGCCGCAACCAGCGCGGCGAATTCTTTTGCGCACCCGTGCACGTCGCCAATTGCAATCGTTCTCGTCGTCATCACTTCCCCATCATCAAAAACAAAATCATTATCGCGGCAACCCACACGCGCAGCATTGATGCGATGTCGACGATTGCGTTTAGCGTTGTTTGCTTCATCGTTTTGCTCGATTCCAGGCGGCGATGGCCTCTTGCTCGTTGTCGAATCCGGTTGGCCCACTTGCCTGGCAAATATCGAGACAGCAATTCACTTGCCACTCACCATCGCCATGCCTGTATGCCGAGGCGCGGCTGTCACAAAACGGACACGGCAAAGGCACGCTGTCGGTGGTGGGCTTCGGCTCGGTCGCCATCGCACGCAACCCGTCGTCGTGCTCTTTGTGGCGCGTCTTGATTGCGTCAAGCTCAGTTCGAACAGCGATAAGCAGCTTTTCATGTTCGTGGATCATGAACCTGCTGAGCGCTTCACAGTCTCGATTCCATGCATTCACTGATGGAAGCAAGCCGTCTGCTTGAATGTGCAAGCACGGTTGATGCGAACACTTTAGCTCATAGATGGTGAATCCATCGGTAAGCTTCTTTCTGTTCGGTTTTTCACCGTGGCGCGGACAGCTCATAATCTCAGACATGACAAACCTCACTGCTTCGCGCGAGCGCGCTTCTTTGGTGATGCCGCAATCTCGTCAAGCTCAAGCGAGAACGCGAGCAGGTGACGAAACAGACGGCGATAGGGTGCAAGATCGGCGAGCGACATGCGCGCTTCTCTCGCGATGTTGTCGGCCTTGCAGATGACAACGATGCAAACTCCGTCGATGTAGACGCCGTCGTCTTCGAGAAGATCGACATAGCTTGCGACTTGCAGCCAGTGCTCGATCGACGGTCCGGTCTTGCTGCTGGTCTTCCAGTCGTAGAGCCAGCGCGACGTCAGCGTGCCGATTGTTTCTTCGGCGACGAGGTCTGGCGTCCCGTGAAACAGCAGCCTTGGTGATATGATTTGCTGTTCGATGCGCTCATAGTTGATATTGCGCCCGAACGCCCATGTTTCCCATGCACTGAAAAGCTCGCGAACGCGATCGCTGGTCTCATCGTCGAATGGATCGGACTCTGGCTGCACTTCACCTGTGAAGTGCCGCTTGACCCATGCATGGAGATTCGTGCCGAGTGATGCCGCCTCTTCTCTGACTTCGTCATGGTTGAGCTGTTTCCATCCGCATGAGTTTGCAAAACCCATCAGATAGTCTTTGTTCAAGCCAGACAGATCGACGATCTCTGTGCTGCTTCGGCGCGGCAGGCCGCCGATAACAACCGGGCATCTCTTCACCACACTGTCCCCCTTCGCGTTCGCGAGCTTCTATCTATCCGTCAAACGCAGAGCTTGCGCGCGATGTGCGCTGAGTGCGCGCGCCCTTGTCTTGCTGTTGCTGCCGACCAGGCGCCGGCGCCGTCTCTGCGCGTGGAGGCACACCGCCACCGCGCGAGCCAGACACCGCCGCCGACTGCGCTGACTCACGCTGCGGCGCCGCTGATGGCTCGCGGTTCTGGCGCTCCATCACCTCGTCGAAGTTCTCTGGCAACTCTTTGAAGAAGTTGATTTTGTTCTTCGCAGGGTATTGGTTTTTCGCGGGTTCGATGTCGATGAACAGCGGCACGACCGTCGACAAGTTGACGAGGCTTTGCAGGTCCGCTGCGTGGCCTTTGCCTTCATAGCCAAGGTTGTCGCGCAAGAAGTTGAACCAGATTTTCTGGCCCATCATTGTGCTGTTCTTCGCCTTCTCTGCGATGTCCTGATCCTTGCTGTTGCGATTTGCCAGTGGCGCAGCGACGTTGAAGTTGTGGAAGATGTGCGCCCCTTTGTGTGGGCCGTCGTTCACAACGAATGTAAACTTGAACATCGTCCACGCTTCATCTTTGTAGCGTGGGTCTGGCTTGTTCTGCTCGGCTTTCTTGACGAGCAGGTGACACCAACTTGGCGGCACGAGTGGTTTTTCTGGCGGCTTATACTGCGTCGCCGCGCCTTCATTCATGAAGTCGTCGCCACTGTCGGTTGATGCCTGCGCTGCCACATCATCGTACGCGTCGACAGGGACGACGTCTTCATCGTCATAGCCGGACTGATTGTTTGGGTTTCCCATGATCCTCACCATTGCTCTGTTACATGCCCGCCACGCCGACTATCGGCGCGCGCGCTTCGCTTCGATCTCTTGCTCGCGCTGTTCTGCGTTTGCGTCTTCGTCTTCGTTCTCTGCTTGCTCTGACTGGTTGTGCGCTTCTTCCGGTTCACCACCTTGTTCGTTGTTGATCGACCCACCCACACTCCGCTGCGCTTCATCATGCAAATGATCAAGTCGCGCGAAGTAGTATTCTTTGGCCTTCTTTTTGTTCTCCGCCGACAGGCCGGCAATGCGCTCAGTGATTTCACTGCCCGGCACCTCGCCGTAAATGCCGTCGACAAACTCGCACCAACGACCGAGGATGTCGGCTTCGCGCTTTTCTTTTGCGGTCAGCTTCGGTGCACTCTCGTCGATCGGTGCGTCGGTGCGTGTTGCGATCTCTTCGTCCGCAACAACGACATCGTTGTCGCCAAGGCGATCGCCAGAGATTGTCAGCCCTGCGGTTTCTGCGGGGAATGCGCGACGAAGCGCGCGACCCTCAGCGACCTTTGCGATCATCGTGAGCGGGATCGACTTCCAAAGATTCGCGCCACTGTCGTCGCTCTTGGAATACTCGACCATATGCGCAACATCGAACGTGCCGACGTCGTCGCCCTTGCGGATCACGCCGACCTTGCATGCGATGACCTCACTCGCCGGGCCAACCCACATGTCATACCATTCGCGATCCCTGCCTGCGTAGAACGGACCACGCTGGCCAACATACAGACCGGTGCGCGCCGCAATGATGCGCAGACCTTCAATGCCGACAACGATCGACGGGATCGTGCGACCACTGGATCTGTTTTTGTATGGGATCACATAGATTTGCTTGAGTCGTGGATCGAGGCCACGCGCCTCAGCCACTGTGATGATGTGGCGAAACTCTGCATCGCTGACGCGGTATGTGATCCGCGCAGCCGCCATTTGCTCGTCGAGCATTTCGCGAATATCGATCAACTCTTCCGGCGAGAACTCGATCAGCTTTGCCGATCCTTCACGTGCATATTGCACCATGGCTTACTCCTCCTCTTGGTTTTTTGTTTCTGGCGGATAGATGGGCGCACCTTTGCGAATCCACTCCTCGAAGTCATCGACCATCGCAAGACATCCGCCGCTGCCGTCTGGTAGCGCGTAGCGCTCGCTCGTCGACGTGTCGACGATGACACCCGGAAGGCCGCCATGCTCGATTGCATCTTTGATGCGGCCGACTTTGATCTTGTACTCGACGGCAAACTCGTTGCCTGTTTTCGTCTTCTGCTGCTGCTTCTGCTCTTCAGTCATCACGCCCTCTTTTGTTTCATGCCCCGCGATTGAACATGTCGCCCGCTTTGTATGCATCGGCAATCGCCGCGTTGACAATGGCGCGATCCCAGATCGTGTCGCCGTCGGTGACGATGCATGTGCCGAGTTCTGATTCGACGATCAGGTCGTTGCCGGCGTATCCGGCGACAGCGATCCATGTGTCTTTGACGTCGTGATGATCGCGAAACTGTGGCAGGTCTCCGGTCATGCGATCGTAAAGCTCTTCGAGGTTTGGGTCGCGACCATCGCGCAGCTTGCCGATCGCATCCTTCAGGTCGAGCAACGTCGAGCCTTCGATGCCGCGCCATTCATCGGACGCATAGACCGCAAACTCAACGCGTGAGCGCTTCGGGATATCGACGGTGATTGACGTTCCAGCCAAGACATCAAGTGCCGTGGTCTTAGCGGCAGTGAGCACGTCCACAATGTGCTTGCGAGTGGCAGCGCCAAGCGCCTCGGCGACTGTATCAAGGGCACGCCCCTCGGCCTCACGCGCCAGCATTTTCACGGGCGTCGATTTCCAGTCAAAAAATTTGGTCGCCATCAAATCCCCCTCGCGCTGTCTTGATGTTCCAATCATAGCCAATCGCAAACAAACGTCAACAAAAATAAACAAACACAAACAAAGCAGAGCAAATCCAGCCATTTACGGTGGCTCGCATGGGCGTGATCGTGCTACGCTCGCGGCATGTCTGACCCGAAAGAACTCGAGCGAATGCAGCGCAAGATCGATGACGATCGTTTGTCTCTCAGCGACGACAAAACCTGGCGAGCGATCGCGATGTACGGCATCGAAGAAGGGGCCCGGCGCGCTGGTGTGAGCGAGGCTCAAGCCCTCTCCGTGCTCGAGCGGCAGACCAGACGTCAGCGCGCGCGGCCCGAGGTCGCCGAGCAAATGCGGACACTCGGCCTTGCACACCTCGACGCAATGATGGCGCCGCAGCTTCGCGCCGCAATCGGGTGCACGAACGAAGAAGCAGATGGCAAGGATCTGACCCTGGCCGATCGCGCTCAAGCTGCGATCGCGAGCGTCGAGAACGTCAAGGCCGTGCTCGAGATCATGAAGATGCAACAAACGCTCTTGCCTGGGTTGAAGGTGCCGATGCGTCAAGAGCTGACCGGCGCCGGCGGCAAGCCAATGCAGCACGAAGTGAAGACGCTCGACGCCGACGGGGCGGATGCATTGATGGGCGCGCTTCTGAAAGATGCTGGCCGTGGCGTCGACAAGGGTTAGCCCGTCAGAAATCCCAGCAATTAGAAGGCTGCGCGAGGCGGTCCTGCGCGGCGACGTAACACCGGCGTCGCTGCTTGCGCTCGACCCTGTGCATGTCGCGACCATCATGCGTTGGCGCGAGTCGTGGGCCTACCAGGCGCGCGACAATCAGCTTGCCCCGCCCGACGACGGATGGGTCTATTGGCTGCTGCGCTGCGGCCGCGGCTTCGGTAAAACGCGAACAGCCGTCGAGTGGCTGCACGATCGAGCAGACGCCGGCATCATGCGGCGTGGCATCATCGTCACGCGCACGCATTCTGATCTGTACCGCACTGCGCTCTACGGCGAATCCGGCCTTATCACCTTGTCGCGACCGGATAACCCATGCACCTACGTCGGCGGCGACAAGAAAACCGTGACGTGGGCGAACGGCGCGATCGCGCTTTGCTTCAGCGCCGATAAGGCGGATGGCCTGCGCGGTCCTGAGTCGGACACGATCTGGTTCGATGAGTTCGCCGCATGGCGCTACGCCGAAGAGGTCTATTCAAACGCGGTGTTTGGCTTCCGCATTCCAGATGGCCACGGCAACCCCGGAAAGATGGTTGTGACGACGACGCCGCGCAACACCGTCGCACTCAAGAAACTACAGGCGCGCGAGCGATGCAGGACCGTCATCGGATCGACGTACGACAACGCGGCGAATTTGACGGAGGTGTTCCTCGAAGAAGTGCGCGAGCAGTACGAAGGCACGCGCCTTGGCCGCCAAGAAATCCACGCGGAAATCCTCGACGACATCGTCGGCGCGCTTTGGAGCGGCACGATGATTGACGCTGCGTCGACACTCTTCAACGCCAAAGAAGAGAGCAAGGCGAAGATCGTTCGCGTCGTCGTCGCCATCGACCCTGCTGTTTCAGATGGAGCAGAGAGCGACGAAACCGGCATTGTTGTTGCAGGCCAATACGACGACGGCGACTACGTGGTTCTTGAGGATTTGTCTGGCCAGCATTCGCCGTCACAATGGGCGTCGATTGCGATCGATGCGTACTTCAGGCACAGCGCGGCGCGAATCATCGCCGAGGTGAACAACGGCGGAAACCTCGTGATCTCCAACATCAAAACCGCGCCGCGCGGACGCAACGTTGTGACCGAGTCGATCCATGCATCGAAGGGAAAGATCACGCGCGCCGAGCCGGTTGCTTCTTTGTATGAGCAAAACCGAGTCGCGCACGCGAAGGGCCTCGGCAAGCTTGAAGATCAGCAAACGAAGTTCAACGGCAAAGGCAAATCGCCGGACAGATACGACGCCGCCGTCTATGCGATCATGGCGCTTCACGAGTATGAAGCGCCACCGACACGGCATCCAATCGGCTTGCTCTAGCGCTTGCCGGCGGACGGCTTCAGATCCTCTTCGGCGACCGCTGGCTTTGCTTTCTCGACGGCCACCGCCGGCACTGCGGCGGGCGCACCAATCGACGACAGCGCAGCGGCTGCGGCCTTCAACACGTCGCGCTCATAGTCGTTCTCGCAAAATGGCACTGCGCCGTTGATCATCGCCAGCGCATCAGCATGCTTGCCGTTGGTGTCGGCGTTGACGACGGTGTTTTTGATGATCTCGTGACGAGCGCCGTTGTCGTTTTGCTTGCGCAAAATCAGCGACGCTGCTTTCAGATCAAGGTTCAACGGCGGCGGGTTCAACAACGGCATGCTCTACCTTCTCTTTCTCGTCGCCATCATTGGCGAGTGTGGGGAATTTGCTGTCGGCTTGGAGCGCTTCGATGATTGCTCGGGCGCGCTCTTTGTCGGCGGTCGTGATGTCGTAGCCTTGGCTTGCAAGCTCAGCAAGTGCCAGCTTTTCGACGCGCTCGGCGCCGCTGTATGGCGACGGCACACCGGACGCACCTTCGTTTGCGACGACGTGAAACTTGCCACGCACAGCGCTGACGAGCAGCTTTGCTTTGCGGCTTTCTTTGATCTCGGCGACCAAGTTGTTGACCATGCCTTTGATTTCCACGGCGAACGTGCGGAGCGCCCACAAGATTGCACCGGCAAGCAGGGTTTGGATCGTCGTCTTCATCTCTTCATCCACTGGCATCCTCGCTTTCAAAGTGCTGCGGCTCGCCGCATGCACCCCTCACCCAAACCGAGAACATCACAAGGCCAACGATCAACGACAGCGCGTTGATCGCCGTGAATGCGATTTCCAGTTTGACGTTTTTTGGCGCACCCATTTGTCGAATCTCCGTCGACAACAATAGCTCCGTCAGGTGATGACTCACAACTAGATGTCGTCAATCAACTCGACGGACCACATCGACCACGTCTGCGCAATCGTGTTGCTGTTGGTTGCGTTCATCACAATGCCGCCTGTTGCGTTTGACAAAATCTCTGGCTTGATGATGTCGCCGGCTTCGAGGTCGACGACGTCGTTCAGTTGCAGCGTCGAATAGAGCGCGCCGCCCGTGCCGCCCATGTCTTTTCCTGTGACGCTTGTGAGGGCAGCCAGACCAGACGTTAGCTCTGTTCCCGCTGCGTTGACGGTGCCGTTCGCGTTGTATGTTGCGCCGCGCACAACGCGCACCCTGCCAGAATTCCCGAGTGCCGACGTGTAGGCCACGGTCATTGCAATTTTGTAGCGACCGCGCTTGTTCGCCTTGAACCCGTAGCCAGTCCCCGGCCAGCCGCCAGTGTGCAGGCCGGCGCCTCGATCGTAGAACCCGCCGATCAGGTTCGCTTCGTTGAAGCGAATATTGGTCCACGTGTCGACCGTTGGAATGGCGTGGTTTGATGCGGGCCGCGCGCGCAGTGATTGCTTTGTCAGCCAGTGGCGAACCTCGTCGACAACAAAGCCGCCTTGGTTGATCTCGTCTGCGGGCATCGCCACCGTTGTTGCTTCGGATGCCATGATGACGATCGACAAATATTTTGCCGCGCCGCCACTTGGTGGTCTGACGCCATCGACGCGAGATGTGATCCACGTGTTGGCCGGCAAGCTGCCGATCGCGGTGATGCCGGATGGGAACGAGAATGTTTCGTAGTTGCGCGCGGTCCACAGGTATGATTCATCTGCGCGCAGATTCAACGTGTGCACGCCGCCGGTCCATCCAGGATCAGCGGACGAGATGAGTGCCTTGTTCTCGTCGCGCCATTCAAGACGCAACGCGATCGGGCGCGGCGCCGCAGACAACGTCGACAGGAATTTCCAAACAACCTCAAATGAATACGTGTTGCCGGCGCGCCCGTTGATCGAAAACATCTGTGACGCAATCTCGGGCGACGTCTGCGTGTCGCCGGATGCGCGTTGAAACTCAAGCGCACGGTTGCCTGATTCGGTGTCTGTGGTTGCGAGGATTCTCGGATCTGACGTCGAGCCATTCCACTCGCCGACACGCATCAACCATGAGTCAGGCGGGAACGATGGCCCATAGCTCATCTGTGTGAAGCTGTTATTTTTGACCGGCATCGCAATATTGCCGAGCCAGTTTGTGCGTATCGCGAGCGACGTGATTGCGGGCAAAAGCGTCCGCGTGCCAACAAGCTGTGTTGCCTCAAATGGTGACCGCGCAGGAACCTTGCCCGTCTTGCCAGCTTCGCTTTCGAGCCAGCGAGACTTGCCGCCGTTTGGTTGGCCTTGGCATTCAATCGACGTCGACGACTGCGCCGCGTCCATCGACATCGAACACGAGTCGACAGCCGCAACACGCGGCGATGTTGACGTGATTCCGTCGGCCATGAAGTAGGCCATGTCGCCAGCGTCGAGTTCTGGCATCGTCGCGATCTCGTGTGACGAATCTCGCAGCGGCATCGACAGATCGCGCAACACAGCGTCGGCGAGCCTGATCGCTTCCGTTGGGGTGTTGATGTATGAGCCCGCGTCTTCTGTGAGGTCGATCGCGCGCGTGCCGTAGAGCTGTCGCGACGTCAGGCCGACGTCGGTGTCGAGGCGCGTGCGGCTGTCGGGGAGTCGGTTTTGATTCGCATCGCCAACGGTTGAGCTTGCAAACACAACGGTCGATTTGTTGCGGACGTTCTCAATGCTGACGCGAGATTTCCCCGTCGACACAACATCAGCAGACGACAGCACGACGTCGGGCGCAAACTTGAGCGCGTTTGGGTCGAACGCCGTGAGCCTGAATTGCTCAAGCAGTGGGTCGAATTTTTTGAAGTTGACGACCCACGCGATGCCGCTTGCAAACTGTTGCATGGCGTCGAGCAATCGGCTTCTCGGCACAGGCGTATCACGCTCCTCGGGCGCTGCTCCTTCTTTGGTTGGCAGCACGCATGATTGCGACGGGAACGGCACCCAAATCGCAGCATTGGCGCCGGGTGTTGCGGCGGCCAGCGCTGGTGTGAAGTAGTTGCGCTCGTCTGATGGCGCGAATGGCAGCGACGTCAAGTTGTCCTGCATGACCTCTTCGATCACAATCTCTCGCGCCTGTGCGGCGCCGCCGCAGCCGCCGCCGCCAAATGTTTTTGGATAGGTGTTCAGATTCTCGATCCATTTGTCGGCGAGAAATCCACCCTGGTCGCGGCTTTGAATGGACACAGGATCGGCGCTGTCGTCGATGGCGTCTGTGCGGCCGCGGAATTTCAGCCACCAATCACTCGTCGTCGGAGACAGCCAATGCGGCACGCGCGCGCATTCGATGTCGATGCGCCTAAACGGATCGAGCACCGGCGTAAACGACCCCGCCTGCGTGGGGTTGTTGAGCTTCGAGTCCCCGCGCATTTGCGCAAGCGACAGGTCGCCGGCGAGCGCCGTCAGACCCACGTCGGCGGCAGCGCATGCATCGCTCACGCTGTCTGAGATGGACAAGCCAGAAAGCAGATCGTCCTGCACAAGCGTCGGATCGGACACGTTGATCATCACGTCTGATTGATTGGCGAGGAGGACGCGCGAGTGGACCGACGTCGGAAGCGCATAACCAGCAGCCCGACGAAACTCCTCGGCGCATTCGGCTTCGGTGTATGCACGAGACGAGAACATCGCTGAGCAAATCTGCACATTCGCCGGATCGACGATGGCCGGTGTCGAGTTCACCGCCGCGCCAAACAGGATGCGATTGGTGCCGCCAAGGTCCGCGCTTCCCGGTGTCGTCTGTGGCAGATTCGTTGCGACGACGGACTGGCGACCGTTGACGGCAATGATCATGTCGAAGTTTGCGCCGTTGGTCTTTTTGATGAAGTGGGCAACGTATGTCTGGCCAACAAGCAGCGGCACCGTCGACAGTGTCGCGCCCGCGGCCGATGGTTGGTCGACACCTGCGCCGGACTCCCAGCGAAAATTCAGCAGCGGTGCATCCGTGCTGAGCGGACCACGCACAACGCGTGCGCAGAACGTCTCATTGAACGCGATCGTTTCCGTGTTCGTTGGTCCGCCGATGCGAAACAAAACCTGGTCCTCGTCAAACGGAACACCGAGCATACGGAACACGATCGACAACGTGCATTCACCAAGCCCAAGATTTTGATCGGCACTCGTCGTGATGTTGCGGCCGATGATCTGCGTGGTGCCATTGAACGAAAACGAGTTGCCAATGCGACCAAGCGCAATCGTCGGCAGTGCGAGCGCACCGACCGCGGCAAGGTTTCTGTTGTTGTTCACCTTGTCGTTTGTCGTTGTCGTCGATGTCTCATCAAAGTGCCATGCCGACAGCGACGACGCGGTGATTTTTGGGTGCAAGCCGCGACCAGTTCTAGGCATCCGCATCTAAGCACCCCACAAAAGACCAAGACGCAGGCGCCCTCGTCGGTAGATTTCTTTGATCTCTTGCGCAGACAACTCAACGCCCGGCGCCCAAAAGCCGATCTCGTCAAGCGAGCCGGTGAATGGTCGCACATTCGTCGCCTCATTTGAGCGGCCGATCGTGAGCAGCGTCGCCGTGTTCAGTGCGCCGGGTGATGTGTCGAGAATGATCGACGATGGAATGCGCTCGCCGTCCACGTAAAACGACCAGCCAGCCGCGCCAGATGATCCGTTGTAGACCCATGCGACATGGTGCCAGCCGCCAAGCAGGAGCGCCGCTGTTGCGGTTTGCGCGTACCGCCCGGCCGATGCTGCGGCATTGGTCAGATCGGCGCGCAGCTGCGCGCCTGTGACGCCCGCATTGGTGATGATGTCGAGTGACCACCCCGCCGTCGTGGTTGGTTGCGTCTTGCCGATGACCGTGGAGCGCGTCGACGCCGCTGCCGTGGTTGGGACGTTGATCCAGCAGCACGCGGACAGCGCAACGCCGTCGCTGCCGTGGAAATCAGAAGCGGGCGCGGCGGTGAGCGCGGCGCCGCCGGCAAAGGCGATGCCGCTTTCGACCTGCGCGCCGACCGCGACGCTCGGAACACCGACGTTGGCGGTCGTGTTCGTCGGAGTCGCCATGTCGACGGCGACGCCAGACAAGAAATTCTGCGGCGAGTTTGCCGTGATCCACAGCCGCGGCTTGCGCACGAACGGCGCTGGCGGCGCGACATACTGAATCAGCTCGAACGAAACCGATCGCGCGTTGTTGCGCCATGCCGAGTCGGCGAGCCAGTTGGCCGATTCGCTGTAGGATGAAACCTGCTGGTCGCCCTCGACTCTTCCGAGGAACACACCCGAGCGCTCGTTAAAGTCGCCATAAGCAACCACGCGCGGCATATCAGACCAGGGATTGCCTGCCATTTGCCAGGCTGCGGCTTGCACAACCTGAGCATCTGATGGCTGAGCAAAGATGATCGACAACTCGTCGACGGCCTCACACGTTGGCGACGTGCCGCGCTTGATCGTCAGCACTCCGTTTGAAACCTGGCACCATGACGCGTCAAGGTTGTCGTCGCGGACGCCGTCAAAAAACACCGCGCCATCGCTGCGGACCTGCCAAAGATGCCAGTCGACAGCGGACGTCGTCGAACATCGCCACGCCTGCACAAGCCAGCGGTCCACAAGCGGCGTCGTCGACTCGATCGACGCAAAATCCCACGACACAAACGACGTCGCGCCACCAAGCAGCAAGCGATTGGCACCGAACTTTGGCGTGGGTGCTGTGTTTGTGATGCCGGTCAGAAGCGATCCAGACGGCCTGCGCCCGCGAGTCGACCACAAGTCGGCATCGAACGACATGCGATGGCCCGCCCCGCCGATGAGTGCCGCGATAAAGTCGGCCTCCCGCGGCTCGATCGTGGTCGTCTGCATTTGGTAGTCGAACCTCGCGCGCGTGCGATTGATCAGCGCGCGGTTCGCCTGCGTTGTTCGGTCTGCGTTGATCGTCGAGACCTTGAAGCCGGCTTGGCCGACAGCGATCGACACCGCGATCCCGTTCACTGAGATCATGCTCATGTGCGACCAACGTTCTGCATTCGCTTCGTCGTCAAGTAGACGCGGCGCATCAGCTCATTTGTGAGCGCCGTGCCGAAAAACATCACATGCGCGAACGTCGCGGCGATTGGCAGCGATGAACCAGACGGCACCGCCCTGTCGCCGATACCGACTGCGGACGTCGTCGCGGGGATCGCGGAGTACGCGCCAACCGTGGTTGCTGCTGGCTTTGATGGTTCTGAATTGGCGAGCACGCGGACGACCGGCGTGCCGCTGTTGTTGGCGAACGACACCGCGAAGAAATACCAAACGCCCGCGACCACTGGCGTCGAGTTCATTGGATAGGTTTTGTGGATCGTGCCGCCCGTGTTGCCGTATGCACGAAACGTCAGCAGGCCGCCCGACGCGCTGACGATCCACTCGCGATCGGTGCCGTCTTCTTTGCAGACGATGGCACCCGTCAGCGTGTCGAACTTCACCCAAAAAGCAATCGTGCCAGCGCCGGCGGCGCCTTGCAGCGACGTTAACTCTGCCGAGCTTGCGACATTGTAATGCGTGCCGCTGGCGACTTTGATGGCGCCGTTGATTTCGCGCGCCGGTCCCGCCGCAAACTCTGCGCCGGTGCCAATGCGTGTCGCATTTGCGGCGGTGATGTTCATTGCATTCTTCGACGTCGACAAATTCGACGCCGTCAACTGTTGGCGAAGAGGGAAATACGCAGTCGGCGTCGGCGCCGAGTTGACTGCGCTAGACAGTGCAGTGTCTTCGTCAAACCCGAGAGACAACTCGATCGCGTTGTTGAGCCAGTCGATGTCGAGCGAGTGCGCGCCGTTTGGTAGTTGATCTCGACGCGTCCGCGCCGCGCCGCGCGGCACGTATTTTCCGTCTTCAACAAAGCCACGCGTGATCATGCCGATTGGATATTTGACGACGTCGCCGTTGATGGTCACAAATGGACCAGGCGAGTGCGTCTGCTCATTTGCCGAGAGCTGCAACAGGATAGTTTCGGGACAAAACCACGGCATGACAAACAGCTCATCATAGAGTGATTCTTGATTCACGTTCGCCAGCGTCTTCCCGTAGAGGGTGACGGCTCCGGCCGAGACGTTCAAGCAATTCTGCACGCCGCCGATTTGTGCGACTTCGTCGATCCACTGTTGTCCGTCGCTGCGATACGCGAGCCGTTGCCACGTGTTGCTCGTCGAGTCGAATCGGCGGACGAGCACGGTCCACTCGTCTGGCAATTGCAGCAACCACGACGCAGAAGACCCGCTGCGTACGGCGAGCGCGTCGCCTGACCACCCTTCGCTGATCGACAGGTGGCAGCCAGATCCGAGATCAGCATTTGCCGATGACGACAGGTTGGTCTCGCCGTCGAATGAGCCGACATGGAAATAGCCGATCGCAAGGTTGGCGATCGCGAACGCTTCAGAGTTTGGCAGCGAAGTCGTTTGCAGTCTGATCGTCTCACGCTCGGATCGCTCCGACGATCTGCCGTTGCCGACAATCGAGCGCGACACCGAGCCGATGCGCTTTGACGACTGACGGATCGAGCCTTCTTTGGCGGACACCGTGACGTTGTTGATTGCAATTGCGACCATCTATGTCGACTCCCCGCGGCCAACGTAGCGCGATCCGTTTTGCGCCGTCGTGCCTTTGGAGATGAAGTTGTCGCGTGCAAGTCGTTCGCGCAACTCATTTTCAAACTCGTCGAGGTTTGCCGCGTAGATGTTGATCGTGCCAACTCGCGCACCGATCAACGAACCATCAAGCTCGCCAACTGCGCCGGCTGGAAGTTGACCGCTTCTCGTTGTGGTGTTCATGCCGCCGCTGAGCGAATCGGCCGCGCCAAACCGATACGCCGCAGCCTTGAAATCTGATGTCGCATTGCCGATCGATTCGCTCAACTTGTCGAGCGAGTTGGCTGCATTCTCGCCGGAGTCGGCAAGCGCATTGTTGATCTGCTCGCGCTGCTTGTCGCGCAACTCTTCGCGCAGCGCCGCACGAGCCTCGTCGCGCATGCGTTGCTTTGCTGCGCGGATTTTCTCTTTGCCGCTCAAGCCGCCTTCTTCGTCTGCGCTTCGGCCGATGGCTTCGCCGGCAAGCTCGGCGCCGCGCTTGACGCTTTCCATTGCAGCGTCCCACGCCTCGCCGGCAGCCTTGTCGAAAGCTCGGCCCTGATTGATGATGCTCTGGCCGAGGTCTTCCATGCCGGGAATGGACTTCACGAAGTTGCCGATCCCCTTCAGCAAGAACTCCATCGCCTTGTTGATGCCGAACGCGGCGAACTGGAAGCCGGCGGAGAGGAACGAAAGACCAGACGCAAGGCCTTTGGCTGCAAAGTTCACGACGGCGGTGACGACGCCGAACTCTTCAAGCAGCAAAACGATGCCGAGCAGTGGCGCAGCCAGTGCAATGAATACCGGCATCAGCGGCTCGATCGCCGTGATCAATGCAGAGATCAGCGGGGCGAGCGACTTCAAGATCGGAAACACGGCGGCCGTCAGGATTCCCATGATCGGCATGATAGCCTTCGAGAGAGAAGACAAGATCGGCGCAATCGAAACCAAGACGTCGGCGACGATGCCGATCATTGTGCTGAAGTTGACGGCGGCGGCGCTGATGATCGGCCCGAGCGCACCAACGATTGCGCCGACGCCTCGTTGGATTGCCCCGATCGCGCGACTAAATCCAGACGTCAGGTCGCGCAACGCCCCGCTTGCCTCGGCGGCGCTGCCGACGATGTTGCCAAGCGCGCTGCCGATTTGACCGCCGAGCTGCGGCGGCAAGCCGATTGCGACACCGGCAGCGGCGCCGGCGGCTCCGCCAGCGGCGCTACCAATTGAGCCAGCCTGAAGGCTTGTGAGCGGTCCTTTGCTGGACTGCGCAAACAGCCCTGCGATTGTGTTGCCAATCGACATCGCTGCGTCTGACATCGTCTGCGCCATGGCCTCGGCCGCGGCCTGCGCCTTCTCGACGGCTTGAGCGTAAATGCTTTGCGACTGCGCCGCGTTGTAGTTTGCTGCCTCAAGGGCGGCTGCTGATTCGGCTGCTTTCTGCGCCATGTCTGGATCAAGCGCGTCGGTGAAATCCTCGGTGCGCGTGCCGAGCGATGCGAGTGACTGCGACAGGTCGACCGTGCCACCTGTTGCGGCTTTGTATGCAGCGTCGGCGGCGTTGATGACGGCCGCAAGATCCTTCGCGCCGCCGGCACCGGCGATGATCTCTTGCAGCTTGACCTCAAGCTGGATCGCGATGCGCTGCTTGTCTTCTTCGCTGATGTTCGCGCCGGCGCCGGCGGTCTTCGTCAGCTCTTTGATTTCTTTGATCTTCGCCAGCGTCTCTTGGTAGGCGGATTCGATGTCGCCGATCTCTTTGCCGCCAGCCTGCTTCGCGAGCGCGATCGACGCCTGTCCGCGCAAATCAGACTGCGCCTTTGCAAGATCGATCACCGCTTGCTTCTGATTCTCCATCGCCTTTGTTGCGGCATCGAGTGCTGCCGCTTTCTTGGCTTCGGCTGCGGCTTCTTTCTTCGCGGCCTCGGCTGCGGCTGCGTTGTCGATCGCTCGCTGCTTGGCGGTGTCGCGATTCTTCTTTGCGCCAGCGCCGTCGACCACGCGCTTATCACCAGCCTCGTCGCTGTCGCTGTTGCTCGCCGCGTCCATTCGCGTCATCAGGTCTTTTGCGATCAGACCAATACCAGGGATAACGGCAGCCATTTTTGCAAGGCCATAGAAGAAGCCGCGAAAAAAGTTCGTGATGGTTTGGCCGAGCGTCACCGCGCCGTCGGCGACGTCTTGCATGGCGCTGCCGATGGCGCCGATGACGCTGACGTAATCTTTTTTTGTGACGAGCGAGATTATCTTTGCCGCAGCCACATAGGCAGCAGAGAACGCACCGACGACGCCAACAGCCCACACCGCAACGGTGGCCTTGGCGGATACGCCGAGCACCGTCATCGCTGAGCTAAGGCCAAGCAGCGCTGCGCTCAATGCAGCGCTGTATGCGGCGGCAGCCTTAAGCGGCCCTGGCATTGCCTGAATAAATCTGACGGTCGTGCTGATGGCGTCTGCAATTTTAACTGCGGCTGGTCGAAGCTGATCTCCGAGTGCTGCTGAGAGCTGTTCGGCGTTTGCCTTCACGCGGCCGACTGCGCCACCAAAGGTTTCGAGCTCGCTCTTTGCTTCACCGGTGTACTTCGCGGACTGACGCAAGATCGCCTGATAGGCGACCAAGACCTTCTCTTGATCGGTCAGGTCTTTCGTCGTCTTGTTGATGCCCTGCGCGAGCGCTTCTTGTTGAAGCGTCTCTTCGCTGACGGCGATGCCGAGTTCAGTCAGACCGCGGCCGCTGCCGCGTAAGCCAGCTTGCAGCTTGCTCATGGCATCTTCAATCGAAAGGCCATCCTTTGCGGCTGAGATGTCCGCTGCGAGCTGCAAAAAGGTTTTCGACATGTCGGCCGCAGCTTGCTCGCCAAAGCCAGCAGCGTTGAACACGCCGCCGATCTTCAGTGCTGCTTTGCTGAATTCAGACTCGGCAATGCCAAGGCTGTCGACGGAGCTTTTGATGAAGTCGCTGATCTCTTGAGAGCTGCCGCCAAACGCCTTCCCGATGTCAGAGCGGAACTCATTCAACGAGTCGGACGTGTGGATGATCTGTGCAGTGAACGCCGACAAGCCAACGGCACCAACAACGTCGGCGAACTCTTTGAACTTCTGACGCGCCGACTTCAGCTCGCTTTGCAGCTTCGTTGAGTCGGCGGTCAGAACCGCTTTGAGTGTGCCGATTGTCGTCGTCATTTGCCGCCCTCGTCGGGTTTATTCTTCTTCGCTGTGGCCGCTTTCATCTTCGCATGAAACTCATCAACGCGTCGCTGAATTTCCTCGGGCGTCTGCGGCTTGTTGGTCATTGCATCGATCCTCTCGGCCGCCATCGCCTGGACTTTCTCGCCGTCGCTGCCAGCCGTTGAGGACTTCTTTTTGCGGTTCAGCATTTGGTCAACGCTTCTGCTCTTTGCCCCCATCGCCGTGCGAACTTGGTTTGCGTGCCATGCGGCGCGCTCAAGCTCGAGCGTCTGCATCTCATCGAAGGCGTCTGCGCACATCACGACCTCGGCCATCGTCATGTCCCAGAACTCCCAAGGCTTGACGCCGACCGCGATCGATCGGCGCCACAAGGCATCCCAGTCCGTTAGGCCGGTGTCTGCTCGGGTGGAATCACGCCGATGCTGATCGATGTTTCGACCGGCGCCGCGGCTGGCACCTTCTCTGTCTCCGTTGCTGCCTCGGTCTTCTGCTCCGTCGTCGGCGGCGTCGTCGTCGGAGCTTGTGGTTTTTCTTTGGTGAGGCCAGCGGTCAACGCCTCAAGCACCTTCAGCACGAACGACATTTGCGTCTCAAGGCCAGGGCCAACCGGCACCGTGTCGAAGTTGTCGATGATGGCGTACGCGCGCGCGTCGTCGACGGGCTTCCCCTCAAACACCAAGCCAGCGCGAATCAGCTCTGCAAGCTCATCGGTCGAGAACCCGTCCGACTCTTTTTCGCCGCTCTCGGTCTCGGTCACAAGGCCGTTACCAAGCTCTCTGATGTAGCGAGCGAGCTTCTTTTTGCTCGAGCGCTCGAGCGCCGCGATGCCGGCTGCGCGATAAACGAATCGCTGCCTTGTCCCGTCCAACAGGTTGATCGTGAACTCGCTTCTTTGAATCTCTTGCATGCAGCTCCTCTTTGTAAAAACATGCCCGCCGATTTCTCGACGGGCACAACCCTATCACCGACAGTCAAAAGAGGCAAAACCTGTCGACGACAGGGAAGACAAATTACGGCTGATACGTGATCGTGAAGTTGTTGATCTCGCATGCAGCCGAGAACTCCACGGTATCCTCGGTCGGCATGTTCTGGCCTTGCGACGTGAACACGGCTTTGCCGATCGTCTGGCGCTTGTTGGGTGCGGTCTCGTTGCGCCAGCGGAACCAAAGCTCCGTGCCGCTGACGATCGAAAAGATCACCATACCTTGACCGGCGTCGCCGTCGACGTATCGGGCGGTGAAGTCGATTGCGAGCGAGCGCATCGACGGGTGAATCTGGCGAATGCCGTTGCTGTCGTGGTTCGTGCAGTCGACGGTTTCAACCGTCAGGCTGTAGTTGCCGTCGACAACAGCGCCAATCTTTGTCCACGTAACGCCGTCGTTGCTGACTTCAAGTGTGCCGTCGCGGCCAAGTGTGCAATCCATTGCTTATCTCCGTTCTGATTTGGTCATTCATCGTCGACATCGTCGACGGTTAGAACGCAGGGAGGAAGCGGAACGCAGAGAGGAACGTCGTCACTGCACCAGCCAGGTCGACGTTGATCCGCGTGCCGCTGTTTTGGTTGAACAGGATCGGCGCGAATGGGCCGGCGACGACGATGCTGTTTTGCGACGCCGAGACGTACGCGGGAATGGTGACAGCGATGTCACCCAGGCGGCCATTCTCATCCGGCGTCGACACGATGGTCGCCGCCGTTGCGCCGGCAACGGTGTTTTGGAAAACCAAGAACGTGCGACCGTCGTTGACGAAGTCGTGATCGTTGGCGGCGTCAGCGGCGACGGCGCTGAGTGCAATCGCACCGCCGGCGCCCGAGCTGTATTGTGGGATGGTCACGAGCGGAATGTTGACGCGAGGCATGTTTGTCTCCAGTGTGGGGACACATGACGTCGACGGTCTGCGCCCCTGTTTGCTGACAGCAAAAAGGTTTGAAGCCGGCGCAATGCGTTACGCGATGCTCGGTGTAGCCACGTTACAATGTTGGCGCGATGTCTCGCAAACGAGCAAAGTATGGATGCCGCGCGTAGCCAACGATTCTCGCGTCGTCGGCGAGATAGCGGCCGCCGCCAACCTTGTTGGATTTGTTGCCCTCGACGGTCGTGATCCACAATTTGCCGTCACGTTCGCGCTTCACGCTGACGACAATGCCGACATGCCAGCCGCCGGGCGCCGGGTCGCTGTCGCCGCGGGTGTTGAAAAAGACGATGTCGTCTGGCTCTGGTTCGCCGTCGATCATCAAGCCAGCGGCGACGCATTCTGAGTGCATGCGCGACACGAGCGCGATCGGGTTGATCTGTGTCTTCGATGGCTTCACGTAGCCAGGCAGAAACAGGCCGCACATCCAAAAGCACCACACGACAAAGTGGGCGCACCAAGGTTCCCTGCGGCCGCGCGCGAAAAGCTCGGCCGGTGCGCCGTCGTTGTTGCCGGTCTTCTCGGACATGCCGAGCTTCGACAGGCCGAACTTCGACGGCGTCAAGCCAAAGCCAGCGGGGATCGTTCCAAGGTCTTGCATCAGGCGGCCACGGGCGGCGCGCCGGCGGCTTTGTTTGCCACGGCAGTCGCGAGCCTGAATGCGATCTCAGCCACTTCTTCTGGCGACGGCACTCGCTTGTGATGCGACTGTGCGAGCTTGTGCGCGGCCGTCATTGACGCGCCGACCAGGTGCATGAACTGTTCGCCGATCGGGTCTTCAAGCGCGCGCACGCGACACCACGCGACGAGCGCAAGCATGTCGTTTGGCATCGGCCGCGGCGAGTCGCGATCTTTGACCGACTGCTCGAGGATGTCGACGACGCCGAGAATGTCGGCCGGTGATGGTCCGCGCGAATCGCCATGAAAGCTCATTGAATCCTCACGTATGAAATCGAAAACGGTGAAACGATGTTGACGCGCCACACGTCAAAGGTGATTGCACCCTCGACGAGAGTTGCAACCTTTGTCGCCGACAGCGCGACCGTTGAATCCTCGCCGCAAAACGACGGCGTACTGAGCGACGCCGGCAGCATGACGAATGGATTTCGCCCGGCGACCGGCGCGCCAAGCGCAAACGCGTAGAAGCGCGACGACTGCTTGACGACGCTGAGCGCAGTCGACAGCGAAGCATAGGTGTAGACGCCAGGGTCAGCGATGACGCCAAAGAAGATCGATGACAGCTCTTGCACGTCGCGCCACATTTCGATGTTCAACGAAAAATGTGGGAAGCCTTGCGGGTCTGGCCCGAGCGAGTTGTATCCGAACCCGACGACGATCGCTTCTTTGTAACCGGGCAATGGCTTGTGGTGGATCGCCTGCTTGATGCGCTCTGCAATCATCTCGGCCAGCGTCGGCTCGTTCTTGTCGCCGCGGATGAGCACCTGCACACTTGAGCGCTCGAAGCGTCCACCGGCTCCACCGTCGGCATAGGCGCGCGCGCCATTGCCGAGCGTGTTGCGGCACGACACCATCAGCGCCTTTTGTCCGACCTTGAGCGGTGCAGACAAGTCGCCGACAAACAAGCTGCTGCCAGCTTGCAAGTCTGGCATGCGCGCGGCAATCGCTGTTGCGACGTCGTCGGCCGGTGTCGTCGTCATTTGCCAAACTCCGCGTCGATCTTTTTGTTGATGTAGTCGGACATGCGTTGCGCCATTCCCATCGCTGCCCACTTTAGCGGGCGCTCAAGAAACTTTGACCCCGTGCCGGCCGCGTTCCAATTTACGCTTTTCCCGCTCTCTGTTGGGTCCGGCATCTCGTGAACGAACAGTGCATATTTTGCAGGGTAGATGATCTCGAAGAATGGAACACCGTCCATCGTCCGATCCTCTTTGGTGTACGCTGTTCCTCGCAAATAACCGTACCGCGCCGGTGTCATCAACTGCGCATCGCCAAAGACCTTGTAGCCTTCTTTGAAAACTGCTCGGCTTGCGATTTTTGGGTATTGCTTCGCGAGCTTTGCCAAGTTGTCGAGCAACTCTTTCTCGCCGTAGAAGTCGATCCCCTTTGAGTATGAACTCAAAATGAAACCTCGAAATGCCCATCGTTGCCGCGCATCTTGCGCACGTTTTCGATGAGCACAGGCGAGCGCGCGTCGGCGTCAACGTAGACGAATCCAGGCGGGAATTTGCGCGGCGAGTTGTTGCCGATGAAGGGCGCAATCCAAACACGATCGAGCGCACCAACCGGCTGCGTCGTTGCAAACCACGTCGACAACGGGATCGTCGTGCCGTCCGCCGAACGCGTCGTCTTTGTGATCTCCTCAACGCGCGCCTTCGCGATGACTGGCGCCGCCCATGATCCTTGTCGCCGCACGTTGTCGGCCTCCAAGAAAACAGAGACGGCAATCTCGTCGCACATGAAGCGGGTGATTGGCATGGGTAACAAGCTCGCTTTCAGGTGACAGAGTTAGCTGACGTCGAAGCCGTTTTCCGCCAGTGGTTTTGCCTCGACAAACGGCACTGATTCTTTGAACACGAACACCAATTTGATGGAGTTGTTCGCGTCGAGCTTCGTCCAAATTGTGTGACCCGGCTTGCGACTTGGCGGCATCGGGAAGTCCTCAAGCAGCGACACAAACGCGCTGCCGATCTTCTCCTCTTGCGCGCTCAGCGGATAGACCTCGACGTGCTCGAAGGTGTCGCGCCACTCTTGCGGCATCGCAGGCAGCAGATCATCGCGCCGAAAAAACTCAGGCGGTGGCGGCAGGATCTTGCGCAAGCCGGCATCATCAGATGGCGGTTTCTGTTCCTGATTTTTGTCGTCGCTGTTCATGCGCAACTCTCTTGGTGAGCAATCTTGCGAGCCTCTTTTGGATCGCAGCAAGCTCGAATCCGACAAGTCGAAGACGGCCGAGCAATTCGGCTGCCTCGTCGTCGGCGACCGCTGAGCCAATGACCGAGCGATCGACGACGGTTTTACCAGGTGATGGCTTCGATGTCACGCTCACGTCTCTGGGTCTGACTCTGCCGTCGTCAGCATGCCGACGCCGCTCCGGGTTCCCTTGGTTCGGCCGGCAATGAGCGCAGTCACCAGGTCGTCAACCTTGCCGTGTAGCCCACTCAGTGACGCCCTCGTCTCGTTCTCAAACCGCACAAGCTGCGCATCGCGCTTGCCATCGGCGGTCTCAAGGTTCTTCAGCTTTTCGCCGTGCACGCCAAGCGTCGTTGCGTGCTCGGCGATTGTCTTCCCCTGGGTTCTCACCGTCAGCCGAACATCGGCAACATGATCGCGCGCATGATCAACGTCGGCGACGTTCTTCCCCCACTTCGTCCCGCTGCCAATCAACACTAGCGCAATCGTCAGTGCGAGACCGGCGAGCGTCAGAAACCATGGTGCCATGTGATCTCCTTTGGGTTGGTGCGTCAACTAGACAAGCGAGACTGCGCCGTCAAAAACAGGCAACGCGAGAACACCCTCGTACGCCTGCTTGTGCATGCTTTTGTCGAGGTGGCGGTCAAATGGAACACCTGAAATCAGCCACTCTTGTGCGTACTTTTTGCCCTTGCTTCTGAACGTTTCCTCGCTGGCGTACGCGCGCACGATCAGCGTCAGCGTGTCTGGTTTTTCCTCGAGCACATCTGGCGATGGCTCTTCCGCTGGCACTTCTCCGCTGTGTGGTCTTGGCTGCGGGAATTCACGTCGATAAGAAAAGTTCACCTCTTCAATGATGCAAAGCGCATTTTCACGAAATGCATCTGTGTCGTCGGTGAATGAAAAGAAAAATGCCATATTGAACTCCGTTTCGTCAGTTGGTTATGTCAGTGTCCATGTGCCGCGCTTCCACATCACAACCCATTCCGTGTTGGTGATGGCAAGCAGGCGAATCGTATCACCAATCGTTGTGGATTCGATGTAGCCAGCGCTGGCTCCAACCGCCGCGCCATCGCGAATCGCTTGGCCGCTGTTCATCTTGAATTGAATTCCGTCGGTGTCCGTGACGCATGCCTCATAGACACTGCCAACCGGGCTTGCGCCAGATGGTGGAACGGTGATCACGTTCTTCGCCGTTGTGCCGGTGTTGGTGTAGCACTGCCCTGCGCCGCTTGAGATCTGCAATGCGATCGCTGCCGCCGTCACGTTGGCGACTGGCTGGCGTGCGTTTGCCGGTTGCGTTGTCGAGACAAACGTCGGCGCCTGCCTCCACCCTTCGACGTTGTTGCCGACCATGTCGACGATCGTGTTTGCCGCTGGATACCATCGGCCGCAGTCTGGATCGCCAGATGGTGTGATCGATGGGAGCAGCGATGTGCCCAGCGACGCTGTGCGCAGTCGTGCGCCCGTTACGTCGCCAACGACAACCGCGTTGCTCGACGCGTCAAGACCGACGACGCCGCTTGCTGCATCTTTTTGCGTGAGCGGGATTGCCGCATTGGCTGTTGCCTGCGCTGTTGCGGCGTTGCTGAGTGCCGTGTTTGCGGTTCCCTGTGCTGTGGCCGCATTTGAGACCGCTGTGTTTGCGGTCCCCTGTGCCGCCGACGCCGCCGCGGCTGCTGCTGATGCGTCGCCGGCAACCTCAACGATCGCAGCCTGCACCTCGACGGCGGCCACACCGCTGGCTGGGGTGAATGCAATCTGTGCCGCAGCGTAGTCACCCGCCACCGCAACAACGGCGCCGGTGCGCGCGAACACCGACGACACGGCGCCGCCGCCACCGCCGCCGCTGTCGAGTTCATTGCGAACCGTCGTCGCGTCTTTGCCGTTGAACCATGTTTCTTTGAATGAGCCAGCCATTTGGAAACCTCACGCTTGTGCGATCACGCGATACCGCGCGAGCGCATGTTGGAACTGTGCAGGAATCGACAAGCCGATCGACGTGTAGCCGACCCCGAATGCCGACGTGAAATCGCTGCCTGTTTCGTAGGTCACGCTGTAGGACTTGAGCGATTCTTGTTTGATGCCAGCGAGCGACGAGCCGCCGCCGCTGCCTGATTTTTGGTAGTCATTGACGACGCCCGCGATGACCGCTTGTGAGATGATCGCTGGCAGCTCTTCAACGTACGCCGGAATTGGTGGAACGGTTTGGCCTGGCAGGCGGTAGCCGCCCTCAAACTCGACGACGATGTTTTCTGGCTCCGTGTCATAGAGCGGCTGCCGAACAATCCACGGCGATCCTGCACCACTGAACCTCGTGAAGCACGGCGCGTAAATGAGACCACTACGACCGTCGTCGTCGATCCCGCCGCAATGGATGTCAGCCCATGCGGTCCACGTCGCGCCAGCGTTAGTTGAGATCCGTGCAACATTGTAGACCCTCGTGCGCAGCACGCGCACCCGCGGTGTTTTGCCGTGACCGCGCAAACGCTCTTGAGCGGCCGCCGCATATGCAAGCGGCCGCCCAAGGTATCTTGTGACCTCGTCACTGTACGCTTTGATCAGCCTTTCGATAGCGCCGATCTGAGCGATCTGTGATGGCGACGGGGGATCATCGAAGACAAGACCAAGCTCCCATGCAACGTCGGCAACAGTCGCAAGCGCGGTGTTGACGTCGAGTGCCATGGGAGCCGTTCTGCTATCTCTCGATAGCCGTTAGGGGTTGACCGAAAATCGACGACTACGCGGCGACCATGCGCGGCGCACGATACGACGACGTCTGCGCTGGCACCTCATCGACCCACTCGGCGATCGCTTGGTTGCGCGGGTTGTCGTCGCTGCAAAGGGTCTTGGCATACTCGGCCTCGAAGGTCGCGATCTCGCCGGCGCGGTAGCCGGGAAAAAAGTCGCTGACGATCTTGACTTGGACCAAGCGCTTGGCGTTTGAATCTTTGGCCGCCGATGCGGTCGTTGCTTTTTGTGCTTCAGCCATGATGGCTCCCGTTCTCTTTTGTTGGTTTGAAAACGGCGCGCACCGCGTGAACGATGCGCGCCATGTGCGCCGACGACGTCGACTAGTTTTGCTCGAACGAATTGACCAGCGCGCCGCTCGTGCCGTAGACGGGCACGAACTGTGGCTGCTTCAGACCACCGCCGGCTTGGCCGACGAGGACCAATTGGCCAGCCGCCGTGCCGGTCAAATCGACCGACGCAACAAAGCGCACGTAGCGCTTGAGCGAGCTGATTTTCAGATCGTAGCGCAGTGGCTTGATCACGTTGATCGCGTTGTCGGCGACGGCGCGCGTGACCGCGGCCTTTGGCTGGACTGCCGTTGGAGCGGCTGCCCATGCATCAGCGACGCCGTTGTCCGCGCTGTGCTCGATCGACAACGAGATGACGGCCGTGTCGGCGCCGGTCCACGTGGTTGGCTTGAAGCCGACCACGCACGTGATGTGCTCGGTTTGCTGTGGGCTCTTATCGGGAGCCTGGTCAAACGCTGCGGACGTCTGAGCGGTCACATCAACGACGGCCGCCGTCGACATGTGGAAGATTTCAACGCCAAGGCCGTGCGCTTTGTGTTCTGCGATTCCACCAAGAGACATGATTCACCTCGAGAATTTGCTTGCTGATTTGGTTGCGGGTCAAAGGAAAGCGCGCGCACCGTCGGTGATGCGCGCGCGGCTGGCTAGTACCAGTCGATCGCGGTGATGACCGTGATCGATGCGCCTGAGCGGCGATCCAAAATGTCGTGCTCCGACGTCGCGGCGATCAAGGTGAAGTCCTCTTGCATGCCGTGGCGTTGCGTGCCGTTCACTTCGGTGTAGCTCGCGTCTTGGCTGGACGACAGCTCGAGTTCCGTCGCGATGCCGACGACGATTTGATCCATGTCGGCCAAGATGATCTCGGACTCGTCGCCAGGTCCGCCCAGGTTGTCTGGGATCGCAGTCGTCCACTTGACTGGGTAGCCGAGCAGCTTTGGTTCAGCGTCTTGCAACGTTGGATAACGCTCGATGCCAAGCGCATTTTGCAGCGCGGACAGGAACACGAACGTGCGAGGCGACATGAACCAGGTCGGCTTGATCATCGGGATCTTTGCGTTCAGCAAGCGACCCTTGGCCGCGTTCAGATCCTTGTTGATCGTGTCGATGGTCGAGTTGCCGGAATCGAGCGTGCGGTCGACGGCCGTCGACGCCAAGAAGCGCAAGCCCTTTGGCTGGTCTTGTGCGCCCGAGCCGCGCAAGAATGCGAGGTCCATGCGGTTCGACATGACTTGCACGACGTCGTCGCGAACGAAGGCGTCAGCGCTGTCGTCGGTGAAGCGCAAGAAGTCATTGCAGATCGGCACCAATGCGCGCAGCTTTTTGGCGACAAGCTTCAGGCGGCCGAACAACGGCGTCGACGGCGCGACAGGTGCGCAATCGCCGACGTAGAACGCAATCGCCGACGCTGTTTGCAGCGTGAACGATTGGTTGCCGTATGGCATGTTGATGACGCGCGGGCCGGCTTCCATCACCACCGTGCGGTCGCGCAAGATTTCGATGATCTCGTCGCTGACCGGCTCGGGGATCATGAAGCCGCCCTTTGACGGATCATAAGCCTCAAGCGCTTTGATGACGGTGTCGCCGGACTTCAGGCGCTTGGCGGCCTCAACGAGACCGACGCCGTTTTTGCGCGAGAACGCAAGGGTGCGCATGAAGCGCGCAGCCTCACAGCCCTTTTGCTTTTTGGTCTTCTCGGCTTTGACGGTTGGGCCGCCCATGAGTTTTTCAATCAAGCGCGCGGCGGTCGGCTCGCCTGCATCCTTCGCGCTCTTCGCGATCATCTCCGCGAGCGCTTTTTCGACAGCGGGCGCAACGGCCTTGCCGACGATTTGGTCGAGCAGTGCCTTGATGGATTCTTCCGAGACTGGTTGATCTTTCACTTTCATCTGAGTTCTCTCCGTTCAGGTTGTTTTCCGTCGACGACTACCGGCAGGGGCTATCCCTTGGCGATCGATTGCAGTGCGCGAAACACGCCCGTGTTTCCACTGAGTGCTTTGATCAATGCTTTCTCGCTGGCGTCGGTATGCGTCGAGTCGTCCTCTTCGGCGCTCTCGCTGCCGTCAACGCTACCAGCATCGCCCGATGACTCGCCACCGTCTGCGTCTGCGGGATCGTCGCCCTCCGCGTCGGCGGCTTCGTCGGCGTTCTCGTCGTCGCTCTCATCGTCAGCCGCTGCCTTCACGTGGCCGCATGTCTCGCACGCCTTGCCTTCTTCGTGATCGGCGTGTTCATCGCCGGCGCCGTCGCCTGCCGCGGCCGCTGGGTCTTCGGCTTCGACTGCGGCCTTGATCTCTGCCTCGGCCTCTTTGTCGGCCTCTTCGATCGCTGCTTCTTCGTCGGCGTCAAACTCCGACGCCTTGATTGCGTCGAGCAGCAACGCCTTTGGCACAGCGGGTGCGATGGCCGCGAATGCGCGGCGCCACAGCGTGACCTTGACGGCGTCGTCGGCGCCCTTGGTGGTCGATTTGCCGATCGCCTTGCGGATTGCGGCGGCGGCGGCGTTGCGTTCTGCGGATCGTGCGGTTGCCATTTTTTTCTCCACTTCGTCGACAAGCTCGCCGACATTTGAACTTGCAAATTGCTTGCCCGTGCGGAGCATTTTCCACACGCGCTCGAGGTCTTCCCGCTTGACGCCGACAAGTCCGGCGGTGTCGAGTTCTTTGACGACGCGATCGCGCATTGGCGAAAGGTCGATGTTGAGCGACTTGGCTTGCGCGAGCGCTGAGCGATGCATCGGCACAGGGACGGCGCTGTATTCGACAAGCTCGGGGTTCGTCCACTTCATGCCGACGAACTCGCCATCCTCATTCACGCGCATTTCCGCGTCGCTGATGAACCCGATCGAGATGCCGCGCATGATCTTCGCTTCATAGAGGCGACCGATCATGTGGCCCTCTGGATTCAAATCTCGGTTCGTGAATGCCGCAAGCGAGTGAACCTCGTCGCCCTGTTTGGACGTCATCAGGCCATTGCCGATCACGGGCCGCGTGATTTGGTCGTGCGCAAACAGCATGACCGGATTCGTCTCGAACGTCTCGATGTCCATCGTCTCCATATCGACGACATCCTCGGCGCGGTCCTCGCTCATCTTCGTGATGACAACTGGAATGATGTTGCTGTAGCGCTCCATCTCCTCTTCAGAGAGCGCGCGCTCGATCTTCTTCGCGCGTGCATATGCGTTCACGTCGCCGAGCGTTTTCAGCGAGGACGACACATTGGTCTTCGTCTGCATGTTCCATTTGGCGCTGACCTTGTTGCCAGACTTCACAACGGCGCGTGCATCATCCCAGGCTGCTTTGGTGCTCACAATCAACATGGTGTGTCTCCGTTATTCGATCAGGTCGAAAATGCTTTGCATCTGTGCTTTGAGGTTGCGATTTACGTCGTGGGTCATCTGCACTTGCAGGTAGGCGACGTCGCGCTGGAACGATCGCCACTGCATGATCGCGCTGACGCGGACGGCCTTAAACGCTTTCTCTGCGTCATCCTCATCGTCGACGACGACAGGGATCGTGGTGCATCGGCAGTTGATGTTCTGGTCTGCTTCTGACCCCTGGCCAGGCCCATCCATCTCGTCGTCGCCGACAACGAAGTCCTGATCCAGTGGGACGATCACGCCGTTCATGGCGATGTGATCTTCACGCGCGCGACCATCACCGACGATGGCGAGCCAGCCTTTGCCTTTGACGAGACCGGGCGCCTGCTGTCGGTACGACTCAAGCCGCGCGAAGTTCGCTGGCCCAAGCGTCTCGGTCCGTGCGATGGTCCGCGCGCGAGCGCTGATGGCGCGCGCCTCGTCGGCCGTCACGTCGACGCCGTAGCCGAACGTATCGCGAATGCGACGCTTCAGGTCGTCGATGCCTTCGCCTTCGTCGTATCCATCGCTCAGTTGTTGGAGCAGATGATCGAGCGTCGTCTCATCGACACCACGCACACGCGCGATCGACGGACTGTTGCGAATGTAGTTGGCCGTCGCGCTGACCGGGTCAAACGCCGTCGGAAGATTGTTCTCTTTGACCGAGCGCTCACCGGCGGTGCGCACTGCGCGACGCATGCCGGGCGCTGCTGCGCGTTCGGTTGGATTCTTGGCGAGCGCCGCTTTGATTTGCGCGGCCGTTGGCTTTGGCGCTGGCTCGTCGGCGGCGCGGGTGCGCGTGGCGCGCGCGGTGACTTTCTTGGCTGTGGACTTGACGGCTTCGGCGGCCTTGGCCGGGTCTTCGGTTGCGGCTTCGACAGCGCCGGCGGACGCGCCCGCGATTGTCGCCGCCGTCTCCGCTGATTCTTTGGCGAATGCTTGCGGATTCAGCGACGTCACCGGCGCGAATACTGCGGTGTTCATCACGTAGACGTCGCCATCTTTGTTCTCGGTCTCACCGGCGAGGCGACGGAAGTCGTTGATTTTGAATGCCGTGGCTTGCGCCTTCATCACCTCGAGCTTGAACGAGGCAGACGCGGGCGCGGGGTCGGCGTTCATCAGGCGCACAGGGGCGCCCTTGAATTGCGGTGAGAGCACGCGATTTGCTGATTCACGGATCAGGATTAGGCGCGGCAGCACGACCATCTGGGATGCGATGTAGAGCGCGGCGTCGATGGTCGATCGATTCGAGCTGTCGATGTGGCCGACGATCTCAGGCGGGATTCCGTAGGTCTCACGCACGATTGCGGCCGCGAACTTGCGCAGGTCGACGAGCTGCATGTCTGCAAACTTGTCGTCGAGGCGTGTGGCCTTCACCGCTGCGTTCAGCCAATGCGTCCGGTTGTTCGCCATCGGCCCGCGGTTCTTCTCGTCCCAGACTTCTTTGGCGGCTTTGGTTTCTTCTATCGACGCATTCTCGAGCGTCATCAGATACGCGGGCACGGCCTTGTTTAGAAACCAAGACTTCAGATGCTTGGCCGTGAACTCGTCGGTGTCGAGTTCGTCGCCGAGCGCCATGCCTGTGCCAGCGCCGCGCGTGTAGGGGTTGTCTGGATTCAAGTCGCGAATCCAGATCATGTCACGACGTTGGACGTCGACGCGCAGGCCGCCATTGTTCTTGGCGCGCGACTCGACCTCGAAGCATTCACCTTCGGCGTCAGGCGTGCTCTTCACCCATGTGGGGGGAATTGGCCACAGCTCGGCGGGCTCGCCGTTTGCCTTGCGCTCGATCGCGATGAAGCTTTCACCCACGAGGTCAAGGTGAATGTTGACGAGCTTCATCAGCTCAATGCGCGACATATGCGGATTTGGATTGTTCCAAAGCTCAGCAAGCGCGTGCGTCTCTGACGGCACCCACTTATTGCCCTGTTTGACCTCGGCAAACCACGGCACCATCGCGGTCAACTGCGCGATCTTGCCGACGACAGAGCGCACGTGCGGCGAACGGTTGTAGGCAACCAGCAATTCGGCGGTGCCGCGAACGGGCGGCTCGCTGCGTTTGACCATGCCGACGATGCGCTCGAGGATGCGGCCCATCTCGTCGTCGATGGCGCGCTCTGTCAAGCCAGGCATTGCGGCGGATGTGCGACCACCAAGCGCACGCGGCGCGGACGATCGGCCAATGACGATCGGGCGAGTCAGCACAGACTTGATGTCGGCGAACAATCCCACGCCCGTCAGCGTAAGGGCGCGGCGCGATACTCGCAAAACCGCCGAGAGCTATCGACGGAATTGTGGCGGCGTCGAGTAGAAGTCGTGCCGGTCTGATTCCGCCCACGTCGCGAGTTCGCTCGGCTTCTTGCCGGTGAGAAGTGCAAGGCCGTCATAGCTCGTGATCGCCGGATGCGGCGGCGGCTCGTGTCCGCGCAGAATGCAATCCGCGCGGGTGACGCTGATGCGCATTGCACCCGCGAACTTCACGATGTCAAAGCCGTGCAGTTTGACGAGCGCGACGATTACGCCTTCTGGTTTTTTCATGGTCATCCTTTGCTGAGCTTATCGAGGGCGCTGGTCAGTGCACCGGAGATCGTCCGAAACCCTGCGGCTGCCTTTGTGTCTTCAGCGCTAAACGCTCGAACAACGCGCAATGCGACGTCAATGTCGTTGCGTATGCGCTCAATATCGGCCGCAAACTCAAGCAGCTTTTCAGCAGCAGTGCGCGGCGGCGAGACGTCGCCATTGCCTTGTGCGCATGCGGCGGCCGTGTCGTTGATCTCTTGCATCACCTTCGACGTCATCAATGCTTGATCGAGTCTTGGCATCCCCATGTCGTTCGGATTCATCGCTGCCCCCTTTGCTTGCACGTCGCAAGCTGTGTGATCAGTTTGTGCGCTTGGGTCGCGATCTCTTTCCGCGTCGCTGCACCCTGCGCCGCGCGAAGCAAGACGATCGCCGAGTCCATCGACACGTCGAACAGCTCTGATGCGTCGGCAAAGCAGATGCCGCGCGGCGCACGCTCGAGCTGTAGTGGTTCGATTTTCTCGGCGAGGCGAGCGGCGAGTTTGCGCGCGGCGTCGCGTTCTTGGTCGTCGCTCACGTTGGCTCGCTTTCTTTTCTATCGAGCAGAGCGTGAGAGATGAATTGCCCTGAGAACCCAAGCTGTAGCTTGTCGTGCGAAACACCCTCACTGCAAATGCCAGTGAATTCACCAATACCGCGTTGGTTTGCTTCGTTGTAGGCGATCACCATGAACTTGAATTCGCCAGGAGAAATGGTGACATATTTGCCGTCCTCGGTCTCCACCAGGTGCAGCCTTTCGTCTGGCTTGACGGTGATGGTGATGACGTCGCCCGGCTTCGGCGGTGCTCGGTTTTTCACAGTTTCACCCATCGGCCTTGGAATTTGATTCGGCAACCGCAGGCCATCGTCCAATCTGGCTCAAGTCGCTTTGAGCCGTCATCCTCGATAACGAGGACAAGTTCACCATTGAACCGAAGCCATTGCATGATGTCCCAGTAGCGAAACCCGTCGCCATGTTTTCGCGCAAGCCTGACGACGCCGTGCACCGGCGCGCCACCCCGATCGATAATGCTCGTGATGCGATTGCACATGATGCGCGACGGGATGACTTGGCTCCAGTCAATCACGTCTGGCAACTTCACGCGCAGCACGCGTCTAGGCTGCTTGCATTCTCGTCGTGCCCTCTTGCGGTAGAGAGACATCAACGTGCCACGGTTCGCGGCAACGAAGTCGTATGAGAAAACGAGTCCCTGGCTTTTCTTGTTCATAGGTCGATCCCATTCCCATTCTCGTCGATCAGGTCTGGCGCGCCGAGAAACGACGGCGCCTCAAATGGTGCGTCCGCCAGCGTCCATGCTTCGAGTGCGCGCTTCGACGTGAACTCCGACTGATGCACAGGTTGGTTCACGCCGTGCGCGTGGCCAGGCAGAAGGTCAGCGTGGATCGCGCGACGAATGCGCGCGACGCTGCGGCGCGAAATCTTGCGAGCTTCGCGCAAGCCGATGATGTCGGTGACGATCTCGGTCAGCGCCTCGGCTTCTTCTTTGGCCGCGTCTTTCTTCTTCTTCAGTGCAGCGAGCGTCCTGAGCGCCGCTGCGTTAGCCCTGCTGCTCATCCTTTGCTCCGTGCCTCGAATTGTTCAGCTGTCAATCCAATCCCAGCAGCATCAAACATGGCGCAGTTTTCAATCCACTGTGCAGACAATGCAGCCTCGTAAACTGTGGCTCCATGCTGATTTGCAATGGCGTCAAGATCGTCGCGGAACTTGTCGATCAAATGAACCTGACAACCAATGCCGCAGAGCGCATTGCCTTCTTTGTCGCGCGTGAAGATTGCGGGGTAGCGTCCGATTTGCGCTTGCGGTGGGGACTCTTGCCAATCGCCGCCGTGCATCTCGCCGCCGCGCATCACGCCGCCGTGCATCACGCCGCCGCGCATCACGCCGCCGTGCATCTCGCCGCCGCACATCACGCCGCCCCACATCACGCCG
>ERZ650304.133-NODE-133-length-46042-cov-7.682889_pt1 | contig 46042 bp, 67 predicted proteins | sample MGYA00376240_ERZ650304 | MGnify/ENA primary metagenome ERZ650304 (study PRJEB26733, sample SAMN07839271) | wastewater metagenome | biome: small river; feature: stream; material: water | place: USA: North Carolina | collected 2016-03-01 ...
ATCATGAAGGAAGCTGGTGTAGATATTGATTCAGCTAATGAAGAAGTATCTACAGACATTGGTGGTATCAACCTTAAAGGTACTTTGGATGTAGTAATTGATGGTAAGGTTTATGATGTAAAGTCTGCTAGTGGTTATTCCTATGATTCTAAGTTTAAGGATTTTACATCCCTGCAAGAAGATGATTCTTTTGGATACATACCTCAGCTAGTACTTTATTCAGAGATGAAGGGATTACCTGCTGGTGGTTGGATTGTAATCAATAAAGTTACTGGCGATATCAAAGTAATAGAATTTCCTGGTAATAAACAAGGATATGGAATTGAGAGTAAAGCTAGAGAAGAGATTGTAAAGAAGATTAAGGAAGTTACTAAGGATAAGGTAGTAGCTAAACCTAAAAGATGCTTTGAGGCAGAAGAGCAAACTCACTACAATAAGAAGACAGGAGAGAAAGTACTTCCTACTGTATGTGGTTTCTGCAAGTATAAAAAGAACTGTTGGGGAGAAGGAGTAGAGTACACTTCTAAAGGTAGTGTTAAAACAAAGAAATGGTATGTTAGCTAGGAGGATGATTGTTTACCCATAGATTCAAGAAAAGAACACCAGAACAAATAGAAGCAGCAAAGAAAAAGAAAGAGAAGTTAGGTAAGTACAAGAATCCCCTAGAACAAAAAGTAGGGAACCAGATTCAAGAGTCAGGTCTAGAGGATAATTACGAGAGAGACTTAATCAGGTATATACAACCTGAAAAGAAAAGAACCTATAGACCTGACTTTCCTTTAGATAATGGGATTATTATAGAAGTCAAGGGACAGTTTGTACGAGAGGATAGGTACAAACATCTCTGGATTAAAGAACAGCATCCCGATAAGGATATAAGGTTTATATTCCAAAACAGCAAGACTAAGTGTGAAGCGTCAGAGAAGACGTATGGTGAATGGTGTGAAGAATATGGTTTTCTTTATGCTGATAAGGTAATACCTAAAGAATGGCTAACTAAACAATGAGTGAGGGCTATGCCCGGCGAAGGAGTGCAACGAGTGAGCAATACCTATAATAGGATCAAGAAGTACTTTAAGGATGATGAAGCCAGAGATATTATGACTATCTCTAAGAGAGAGTTCTTCCTCCTGCTAAAAGACTTGACAGACTTTGAACTTACTGGTATAAAGTATGCTAAGGGTAAAGACCTAGACAATAAAGATATTGAATGGTTTGAATTACCTGGACATACTGAAGAAGAAACTAAATATATTTACTACGGAGATGATGAATGAAAGTAGTCTATAAAGAAGTAGAAGCACCTATTGAAAAGATTATTGTAAACAATAGATTTAGTGATAAGAAGTTTACGATTTCCGGTGGTATGGTGGATGATCTCAGAATAGAATTTACACGAGATAATCCTTGTGGTATTCTTCTTGATCCCCAAGAAACTATTGACGCTATTAAGCTGCTATTCCCTAACCTCAAATACTAAGGAGTACTAACAATGGCACAAGATACACTGCTTAACCTTACTGCTAATAAACACTACCTCTATGATGATGGTTTTGTAGATGAAGTACTTGGTAGTATCTACCCTAATAATACGGTCATCTATGTAGGTACTGAGGATGCTACTGGTTTCCCTGGTAAGCATATCTTCCGGTATCTTGAAGATGGTTATCTTATTGCTCTTAGTGATAAGGATGTCTTTAGAGATATTAAGGATTATGTACCAGAGGATACGGGGATTATTCAGTTTCCTATTGAAGAAAAAAGGAATCATGTTCTTTGAGTAATTCTGTATTAATCATAGGAGATGCACACTGTAAACCAGGAGTATCTAATAGGAGGTTTGAATGGTTAGGGAAGTACATAGTAGACAAGAAACCAGATACCATAGTCTGTATAGGTGACTTTGCTGATATGTCTTCCCTCTGTTCTTATGATAAAGGAAAGAAGAGTTTTGAAGGGAGAAGGTATAAAGAGGATTGTGATGTTACACATGATGCACAAGTTAAGTTATTTGGCCCTATAGTACATTATAATCAAAAGCAGAAGAAGCTAAAGAAGCCTAAGTATAATCCCTATAAGGTGATGATTATAGGCAACCATGAGAATAGAATCCATCGAGTAGTTGAGTATCAGTCTGAGTTAGAAGGTACGATACAACTATCTGATCTTGGTTATACTCTGTGGTGGGATGAAGTAGTACCATTCCTAGAACCTAAGTTTATTGATGGAGTTTGTTATCAGCACTATTTCACTTCAGGACTTATGGGAAGACCAATTGGGGGAGATAATGCGGCTGCCTCTATGTTATCCAAACAATACGTTTCCTGCGTGGCTGGTCATTCTCACCTTAGAGACTTTTCAGAGAGAACTAGAGCAGATGGTATTAAAATCCAAGGGTTGGTGGTTGGTTGCTACCTAGACCCAGAACAAAGAGAAGACTATGCAGGACCAGCTAACTCTCTCTGGTGGAAAGGTGTAGTAATGCTGCATAATGTTAATAGTGGTCAATATGATCCTGAGTTTGTAAGTATAGATTATCTTAGAAAAAGATACGAGAAATAAGACAGGATAACCTGGAGGTTAATCTTGGTCTGCAAAACCGAGGAAGAGAGTTCGATTCTCTCTCCTGTCTCCACTTAAGAAAGAAATAGTATGGTTAATGTTAAAATAATTGATAACTCTCCTGATTGGATTGTTAATAAAGTCATCCATAAGTATACAACTAGATCAGCAGAAGGTATGAAGAAGTATGGAGTAACTATGGCTGAGAATCCTCTTAGCTTAAGAGAGTGGCTTAATCATCTTCAGCAAGAGCTTATGGATGCTACCTTGTATGCTGAGAGAGCTATGGGTAATTCAGAATGGGTGGATAATGTAGCTGAGTTTAATACTGCTATCGAAGTACAGCCTAGCTTTGACTATGGTGATCTTATCTGTGAAGAATATGATGAATGGATTAAAGCAGAAGATGGTAGTGAGAATGAACTTAAGGAATGTGTAGACCTTATCTATGTCCTTATCAGTCATTGCCTTCAGAATGGTTGGGATGTTAATGAAGCTTTCCGTAGAGTACATGCTTCTAATATGACTAAGTTTGATGATAATGGTAAGCCAGTAAGAAATGAGACTGGTAAAGTAATTAAGGGTAAGAATTATGTTCCTGCTGATCTTGGAGATTTGGTTTAATGCTAGACCTTCAATATGTATTAGATAAGCTTAGAGAACTTCCTATTAAGGGTAGTATTGATATATCTACTTATGTAGGAAGTATTAAGATTAAAGTTAACTTTGATGAAGATAAGAAGCATTGGTATCAATTTAATCTAAGTACTACTATGGATTATCCTACAAGTTATCTTGATGAAAAGATAGTAGCAGTAAAACAACAGATGGTAGCAGATGGCTATGATTTACACAGCACAAGAACTTAATAAACTATTCCAGGAAGCATTTAAAGACTATTATAGGTGTGGAGTAGCACCTACAGTATATCTTGATAATTACTCCTGGTTCGTAGAATTAGCTCCTGGTTCGTAGAATTAGCTCCTGGTAAAGTATTAGCTACAGGATACCTTAATCTCCCTTGTACCTATGCTTATTTCCAGAATACTATTGTTAGAAAGATTAGAGATGAATTCCAACGTACCAATGACAACAAAGAAACAAAAGAAGAAAGCTCTAAAGCGTAAGCTCAAGATATACCAGCTATTTACTATGGGAGTAATGGTAGTAGCAATATCCTGGTTAGTCTCTGTACAAGGAGCTAAGTATACCTGTGCAGGATTCAGCCAAGCAGAGATGGATTTGACTAGACAGAGTACTTTTAGAACAGAACCAACAGAAACTAAGGATGGTAATTAATAGTGAAAGTAACATTCCTAGATAAGATGGGTAGTGATCTTACTGTAGTAAATGCTGCTAAGACTACTAGTAGAAAAGCTATAGAAGAAGCATATGACAGAGGTTATAGAGTATCAGAAGAAGGTGTGTTAACTTCTCCTACAGGTAAAATACTGAAGGTAAGTAATAGAGGCAAGCAAAGATATCCTACGTTTAGTCTTAATGGACACAACCTCACTAAATCAAAAGTATGGGGTATTCCAGTCCATCACTTTGCAGCATACTGCTTCTATAAAGAAAAACTATTTGACCCTAAGTTAGTTGTTAGACACTTAGATTCAAACACACTAAATATAGCCAAAAATAACATTGTACTAGGTACACCTAAAGAAAATACTCAGGATAAATCTCCTGAGGTTAGACATAAGGCAGCTAAGATTGCTAGAGCAAGCCAACCTTATGAAGCAATAAATAGAAAATTAAGTATAGAACAAGTACGGGAAATAAGGGAATTGTATAAAAATAGAATAAGTAAAATACCACAAGGACTTATGAAAGCCATCAAGGCCAAGTACGGAGTTAGTAGTGTAACTATTCATAACGTAATAAATAACAAAACATATAAGGATGTAATATGAAAGTTACGTTTTTGGATAAAATGGGATCAGACTTAACTGTAGTAAACGCTGCCCGTTGTTCTTTTAAGAAAAGATCAGATTGGGCTACGTTTAGAGATAAGGATATTTATAATTGTACAGAGAGTACATTTCATCTACATGAGAATGATGAAAAGCTTATTAACTATCTAGCTAAACATAAGCACTGGACTCCTTTTGCACACCCACAGATACAGCTTCACTATAAGGTTCCGCTCTTCGTAGCAAGGCAGATTTTTAAACATACAGTAGGTTTTACTCGTAATGAGGTTAGTAGAAGGTACGTAGATGAAGACCCTCAATTCTATGTACCTGATGTATGGAGAAAGAGGAATCCTGATAAGAAGCAAGGTTCTCTTGATGAACCAGCTAAGATGATTATTGATATTGACCAGTATTACAAGCTTATTGGTCAAGCCTATAATAATATGATTAAGTTTGATGTAGCTCCTGAGATGGTTAGGATGCTTATGCCTCAAGCTATGTATACTGAGTTCTATGAAACAGGTAGTCTTTATGCCTATATTAATATGGTTAAGCTACGTACATCACCTGATGCACAAGCTGAGGTACGCTCTGTTGCAGAAGAAGTAAGAGCTATAATCAAGCAGAACTTCCCTGTAAGCTATGCAGCATGGTTTCCTGAGGATACAGTTAAGCTAGGAGAAGGGGTATTCCCCGTATAGTATGACTAAAGATGATATTAAGCATAAGATGTACTCTGTACTCATACAGAGGCTAAAGATGGTTATTAGTAGTAATGCTGTACCTGAAGCTTATATTAATCCTATGAATTTAGAAGCAGCTAAAGAAATACTTAAAGAGATAGAGGAATTAAGAGATAATGTCAACTAAAATGAGTACTAGAGCAGAAGTACTACACAGAAGAACCTACAGTAGACCACTAAACGATAAGGGCACTAAGTTTGAGACTTGGGAACAGACTATTCATAGGGTAGTTAAACATCAGGCATGGTTATGGGCTAGAGCTAGTGGACAATACTATAATGAACACGGTGATTACGGACTGCAAGTTTATCAACAAGAAGAGCTGGATGAACTCGAATCCTTATTGTTATCAAGAAAAGCCTCTGTTGCAGGGAGAACTCTTTGGTTGGGAGGAACTGAGGTATCTAGACGTAGAGAAGCCTCACAATTCAATTGTAGCTTTCTTCAAATAGAAACAGTAAGAGATGTAGTAGATGCTCTATGGCTTTTGATGCAAGGCTGTGGAGTAGGTTTTCACCCAATTATAGGTACACTAAATGGATTCCTTAGACCGATCCCTAGGATTTGTGTTGATAGAACAAGACGCAAGGGTAAAGGAGGCTCAGAAACTAATTCAGAATCTTATAACCCAGAATCAGGAGTTTGGAAAATTACTGTTGGGGATTCAGCAGAGGCATGGGCTAAATCAATCGGAAAGATACTTGCAGGAAAGTATCCGGCCAATGAGCTTGTGCTTGATTTCACACAGCTTAGACCAGCAGGAGAAAGACTTAAAGGATATGGTTGGATTAGTGCAGGAGATGAAGCAATCTCTAAAGCCTTTGTAGCTATCTGTGAGATTATGAATAAGAAAGCTGGTCAATTACTCTCTAGAATGGATATACTAGACGTAATGAATTGGCTAGGTACTATACTCTCTAGTAGACGTAGTGCAGAGATAGCTCTGTTTACCTATGGGCAACCTGAGTGGGAAGAGTTTGCTGAAGCTAAGAAGGAAGTAGTAAATGGAAGAGATATTCATAGGTGCCAGTCTAATAATAGTTTGGTATTCTATAGGCAACCTACTAAGTCAGATTTGGAATCCATATTTATTCTCATGGGGAAAGCCGGAGGTAGTGAGCCTGGTTTTATTAACGCTAACGCGGCTCTCTCTCGTGCTCCTTGGTTTAAAGGGGTTAATCCTTGTGCTGAGATACTTCTGGGAAATAAGTCTTTCTGCAATCTTACTGAGGTTGATTTAAATAAGTTTAAAGGAGATACAGTTGGTTTACATAGGGCTATTTATCTTATTGCTAGGGCTAATTATCGTCAAACCCTTGTCAATCTTAACGATGGAATCTTACAGGAAGCTTGGCATAAGAACAATGAGTTTTTACGTTTATGTGGTGTCGGACTTACTGGTATTGCTGGTAGGGATGATCTTACTGCTTATGATTATAGGCAACTAAAGAATATAGCGGTCTCTGCTGCTTACTCTATGGCAGATGAATTAGGGCTTAATAGACCTAAGAATGTAACTACTATTAAGCCTAGTGGTACAATCTCTAAACTAATGGATACTACAGAAGGAGTACATAAACCTCTTGGGAAATACATTTTTAATAACATTAATTTTAGTAACAACGATCCCCTTGTTGCAAAGCTTTCTGAAGCTGGATATAAGGTTCAGGCTAATCCTTTTGATAATACAGGCAGTATCGTTTGTTTTCCTGTTAAGAACGATTCTGTAAAGTTTACTGAGGTAGATGGTAAGGAAGTTAACCTAGAATCAGCTATTAGCCAGCTTGATAAGTATAAACTCTTAATGGATAATTATGTTGAACAGAACTGTAGTGTTACCATTAGTTACTCTGTTGATGAAGTTGAAGCTATTATTGATTGGCTACTTAAGAACTGGGATTCTTATGTGGGTGTATCTTTCATCTACAGAAATGATCCCACAAAGACAGCCAAAGACTTGGGATACCTGTATCTACCCCAGGAAGTCACTACCAAAGAAATCTATGAAGAATATGTAAGTAAACTTAAACCAGTAGACTTTAAACATACAGAGAGCTTTGAAGAGATTAGTAATGATGAATGTGAGAGTGGTGTATGTCCAATCAAATAAAGGATATTAATCTATTAAATAAAACAATGCTAAAAGGATTCCTTGACAACGAGGTAACAAGTGTGGTAGGATTAGCTATCCTCTACATTAATAAGGATGGTAGGTTTACTGTAGGTAGTTGTACTGCTGATCCTCATATTGTAGATAAGCATACACAGAACTACCCTAACTTCAGAGATGCTATGAAGAGAAGCATAGGGTATATTAAGCTTGCTATGCAAAATGCTCTTGATACTTTAGATCAACCTGGAATCTATGCTAAGTTAGAGAAGGAAGAAGAATGAAGCAGGTAGTATACGTCTATAAAAATGGTATGTGTGCTCCTGAAAGAAAGATGGGGCTTAGGCTAACCCTTGAAGACTCTAAACAAATAGATTTATTTGTAGAAAACCTAGTTAGTAAGATTAATGTACGAAAACTAGGTAACTATAGAATCTTCGTAGCTAACCCTGAAGTACCTCAAGAAGACATAGACCATTATACTCTCTTTGGAGAAGCCTTAAACCAGAATCAGAATATGAATAAATTTAAGGAAGTAAATATAGCTGCTGTAGCTATGGAGGTACATCCTCAATATAGGATGATAATTAAAAGAAGAGAAGAGAAGAATAGGGAGTTTGATAAGAAACTAAAAGAAGGACAACTTAATATTACTGAATTGATTAATCTAAGGGGAGAAGTACTAAGTGGGAAAGCATAATAATACCAATAGTAAGGAACGTAAAGTGGTAGACTTGATTAAAGAAGAGCCTAAGACTACTGAGACTATTAATACTCAGGAAACTGTAGTAGTTAAGAAGAGTGATCTGCTTAAGCAACAGGCATATGCGCTTAAGCTTGAGAGAGAAGTTAATAATTCTCAGTTTCAGGCAGTAATGAAAGAGATTGCTGAGAAAGAGAATCAGGTATGGAAAGAACTTAGACCTATCCTTGAACAGGAAGCTAAGGAACAGCAGGAGAAGGAAGCTAGTGAAAATACAGCAGAGCTACCTAACGGATAAAGTAAGTATTGACATTACCACTGCTGATCTATATAATGATCCTTTCCTTAAGCAGTTTTATAACTATTGTATTAATAAATCTATTGTAGATAGTTATAGTAAGGCTAAGGCAGAAGTACTAGATAAGCTATATGGTAAAACTGCTACTTATATGTTTATTGACGATATAGTAAACCCAATACCAGATGGTAAAGGGAACTATTACAAATTTAACCCAATTAAAAAGGAAACTAATATGAAGATTGTTTATAAAGAAGAGAAGAAGCCTATTGACTATATTAGGTTTGGTACTTACTATTCACATTGTCTGTACAAAGAGTCCGGTAATATCTATATTAAGCAGTATAACAGAGCAGAACCAGGGGCAGAGATATTCCTCCATCCTAGTGAAGTAGATGATCTCATTGAAGCTCTGAAGACTATTAAGAATGCCTAAATAAGAATAAGAGACTACTAAATACAATTAAGGGGAGAAGGTTTAATAGCCTAACTCCCCTTTTTTTATTGATACTATTAAATTAAGTACTAGTTAAGCAAAGCCCTCACAGGAGAACCATACTCCATTATTAGCCCCACTAAGGGTAACAGTAACACCAGTACCATTGATAACTCTACATTCAAAGGTGTCACCAGCAGTACAGCTTACTACAGAGGATACCCCATTACCTCTGATCTTAGTACTTACATTAGTCTGACATCCTATGTTCTGATCAAAGCCACCAGTTACATTAGAAGTAGCACCATTCTTTACTAGGATTACCTGTAGTTTAGCATCAGTCTGTGCAGTAGTAAGATTAAGAGTTTCTAGGTTAAAGGCAAATCTAGCCTTAGTAATACCTGAAGGAATAGTTATAGTACTACCGCCAGGAGTAAAGTAACTAGAGGTATCATAGCTCTCTGATCCAAAGACTAGGTTAAGCTGTCCCCCAGAAGCTATATTATTAGTAGTACCACTATCGTAAGCAAGTACACCAGAGAAAGCATTGCTACTACCACCTCCACCAGTACCAAAGGCTACGTCAGTAGCACTCCCTGTATTAGTATTAATAAAGCCTATTTTAGTAGAACCATTATAGAACTGTATTCTATTAGCACTTGACTCATATCTGAACTTAATGGTATTAGTACCATTAAGAGTAATATACTGATTAGCAGGAATGGTAATAGCACCTAAGGCATAAGTACCACTAAGAACTACACCAGCATCCTTAGTACCTCTATCCCAGAAACCCCTAGTACCATTAGCATTAACCATGAAGCCTGTAGCACAAGTCATAGTGTTAGTGGCTACATCTGGGTCTACGTTAGCTGTTACTGCATAGCCTACAGAGTATCCACCATTATTAGAATCTCCATTCTGAGGGCCAACCCTAACACCATAAGTAATCGTAGGAGCAGTACCAGTACCACCATCTTCTACAGCACTATTAACAGAGACTACATCAATACCTACTCTGTTAAAGTTACCATTAGCACCATTAGCCTTAAGGTCTACTTCAAGACCTATAATAGCACCAGTTTGGCCATTGGTAGTATCCTTGACTTCTAGACAACCAGCCCAAGTACCACCTGTTCTACTAACGGCTTTAACTGTTCTACCGTATATAGCTACATTCTGACTAGCATCCGTAGCATTAACAGTCATATTAGAGGTGATACCCCATTCATAGGAACCTCCATTACTTCCTGTTTGTCCTGCTATAGATTCTACCCTTAAAGCACCATTAACAAATCCGGGAGTATGTACTTGTCCTGCATAAGTAGCATTCCTATATATCTCAAAAGTGTATATTTGATCCGGTACAGTAGCAGCATGTTGGAATCTTATTCTCTTATTGGGGTCAGCATAATCCAACACTTGAGCAGTATTACCTGTAATAGAACTAGCAATAGTGCCAAAGTCTAGAGAGCTAGTCCCTGTGTTGGTAATGGTAACAGTATCAGTACTATTAGTAAGGGCTATCCCTGTACCTGCTATCAGAGTCTTAAACTGTAAATCTACACCACTCTTCTGGTAAAATAGAGTAGCAGTACCAGCACCTACGTTAGAGGCAGTATTAGCTTCTCCTACAGAACCAGCAGCAGCAATGGTAACATCATTAGTACCATTAGTAATAGTAATATTAGTACCTGCAATAAGTCTCTTAAATTGTAGGTCTACACCAGACTTACCTTTAAACAATATACCATCACCAGTACCTACGTTAGAGGCTGTGTTAACTTCACCTAAGCCAACAGCATTAATAGTAATATCGTTAGTATTCTGGGTAAGAGTTACGTTAGTACCACCTATAAGCTTTCTAAACTGTAGGTCTACACCTACTTTACCTGAGTATACAGAAGAACCAGTAGCACCTAAATTACTAGCAGTGTTAGCTTCTCCATTAGCAGGAACACTAGCATCTATAGTTATATCTGTAGCAGTAGAGGTAAGGGTAATATTACTACCTGCTATCAGAGATTTAAACCTAAGGTCTACCCCTGATTTATTGTAGAACACTCCTTCTCCTGAACCTAGATTACTAGCAGTATTAATTTCTCCTGTATTAGCAATCACTAGATCACCAGCATCAAGAGTAGCATTCCTAAGCCTATAGCCGTTAAGGTCTAAATCCCCTTGCATAGAGTTAGCAGTACCACCAGTGCCAGAAGTACCTAGTACATGATCAAACCAATCTCTAAGAGCCTGGAAGTTATTGTTAAGCAGAGTAGTAGAATAAGTAGCCCCTGCACCTACTGTATTTATTGAAGGCCTATCAGCCATTTAGTTAACTCCTTTAAAAGTAAATACGTTCCAGAGAGCTTGTACAATAGTGCTTACTACTGCTGCTACAGCTATAGCCGCTGCTTTTAGAGATTTATGTTTAGCTTCTAATTCTACTATTCTAGTCTCATGATCTTTATCATTAAGCTCTAATCTATTGAATACAGAGATAAAACCATCTAGCTTTCCCTGTATTTGACCTAGCTGTTGCATTACAGCCAGGATACTATGATCTTCTGCTGCCATTATTGTTTACCTGACTGTTCATTATAGGTTTCTCTTACTCTCTGGTTAAGAGGTTCTTTAAAGAAGTCTTTATTAATTTTAGCATTTATAAGCTGTGTAGCTACCTGACTACTAAGAGGGACACTCTTAAGTTTACCATTAGGATTAATCCTATCTAGTACCTCATGATGTCCTTCACTTCTTAGAGTACTTTCCACTTCTGCCATATGACTCTGTGCTTGCAGGAGTATAGTATAAGCAGCAGCATCATTAACTGCATTAAGATACTTCCTCTGCCAATTAGACATTTCATCTTTAACAGCTTGAGTAAGGGTATTTTGAGTATCCCTCTGGTTAAAAATATCTTCTTGGATATTAGCCTTAACACCTAACAGAGTCATATATCTATACTGGTTTCTATTCTCCTTAGTAAGTATCTGTCCTGTGTTCTGGCCACTAAGAGAAGTACCGTATACTTCACCATTAGGACTAGCATCAAGATCAGTAAGGTTCTTATAGGTAGTATACATTGTACCAATACCAGGAGCAGCTTGGCCTAGACCTTTAAATACATCCATAGCTGCTTTAGCATCAGTATAACTAGGGTCTACTACTTCACTAGGATCAATAGGCTGTCCTGTTCTTAGTTTCTCATAGTAGTTCATAGTAGCATACATTTGGTCTAATGCCTGAATGATAGTACCACCACCTTTAATAACTCTCTCATAAGTACCTACAAAGGGTATAAACTGTTCTGGTCTTTCAGCAGAAGCTAACCACTGAGATAAGAATGCACCAGGAACCATTCTACTAGCTAATGAGTATTGATTATCAGTAAGCTTACCACTAGCTCCTTGTTCTACCCATCCCTTAGCCTCTGCATGAGTCATTCCTGTCTTTTCCATAGCAGAGACCATTACATCTCCAAAATGCTGCATAAACTCTGTAGCTACCTGTCTATGGTCTGCATTAGCCAGTCCTAAAGCTCCTTCTGTCTTATAGATAGTCCAATCAGTAAAGTTAAGAGCATCATGTCCAAAGGGTATACCACTAGCACCAAATAATCCTATAAGAGTAGACCAAGTAGCTATCTTCTCTACTCCTGTCATACTCTTTACTCCTCCTGCTTCTCCACCACTAGTATAAAGCTGTCTAATGACTTTAGGGCCATACTGGAAATACTGGAAGGCTGTTCTACCTACTTGAGATTGATTAAGCCCTATCTTACCTGTACCAGAGAAGTCTAGAGTATAATCTTTAGCGTGTTCTACTACAGAGGATAAAAATTCTCTAGAATCTATCTCTACATCTTTAACTACACCATTAACATCTTTCCATAGTCCTTTTTCTACTTGGGCTATCATATTCTGTCTGGATAGGTTAAATTGTATAACTTTTAACATCTTATCAGGAAGTACCAAAGGTGCCTTAGCTCCCTTATAGAGCATATCCATAAGGAGGTTAGTTCTACCGTTAGCTAAATTCTTAGCAATATCAAGCATTTCCATATCATCTAAGAATCCAGACTTACGCAGGGCTATTAGAGGTGCATTAGCAGCATTGGGTACTCTAGCACCATTAACATCTGCTACCATGCCTCCAAAGGTTCTAGCAACATCTAGCCAGCCTTTAGCTTCTACTACAGGACTCCTAGTAATAGCTCTGGCAATACTACTAGGAACTATGCTAAGACCCTGTGATAGCTGAGGTAGTGCTTGGGCTAGGTTTACAAACAATAGATTGATTCTAGTAGTGTTCATTCTAGCTGATTGTAAGAAAGTCCTGCTAAACTCACTATCCATTATCGTAGCCATACCCTTGTAGGTCTTGCTATCAGACTGTACAGCTTTCCAAATAAAGGCATCAGCCCAATCACTTATCTTTCTTTCAAAGGCTACTTTACCAGAGAATACATTCCTAAGGTAGTTCTGTGCCATCTGTGCCTTATAGGCATCATCATAAAGGGCAGTACCAGGAGAAGGTAACTTAACATCTTCACCAAAGAAGTTAGTAGGCAGCTTTACCCCTTTAGAGGTATAGAAGTCCTTCCACTGCTGGATAGCATAGTTTCTCCAATCATCAGTACCTAGTCTCTTAGCCATATTCTGCAAGTAAGAAGCAGTAGCCTCAAATGCAGGTTTCATCTCTGCTGTTTGACCAGTAGCATCAGTAAGTCTAGTAGCTGCTCTTTTACCTGTAATAGATTTCTTAAGACTGCCAAAGGTTTGAGCATTAGATACTACCCTAAGATTCTCTGCATCTATACCAGTGCCTTCAAGAGCCTTAGCTATATTAGCAAACTCCTGGTCATTCATAGAATCCATTAGCTTAACAGAGTTCTTATGGAATCCTGCTTCATAGGTATTAGGAGTACCATTCCACCTTGACTGTACATAGACCTTATCAGGATTAGCAGCCTGAAGAGTATCCATCTGATCTTTAGTCTCTAGCTTATTCCTAGTAGCCATGATACGTTTAACAGTACCATTCTTAGGGTCTACTTCATGGATAGCGTACTTGTACTTATCTGCATACTGAATAGGCTTATACCCAGGATTATAATCAAGTACCTTATCTACTTCAGATAACTCAGCAGGTTTAACCTTACTAATCTTACCTTTCTTAGAAGAAGTATTAGTTACTTCCTGTACAGTAATATTACCATCTTCATCAAGAGTATGGTCTGTAATCTTAACTAGTTTATCTTTAAGTTGCTTAAGTCCTGCTGCTCTAGCTTTATTGACTTCATGTACCTCTATGGTCATGAACATTTTATCATACAGAGCTTTAATATTATAATAAGCATCTATATGGTGTTGCTTAAGTCCTAGAGTCTCTAATTCATCCTGGCTTAGTACTTTACCCATACGTTCACCAGTTACTAGAGCTTTCTCTACCATAGCTTCAGAGAATGCGGCTTTCTCTCCTGATCTCTTACCTGCTTTATGTAGATCAGCCCTAAGACCATTAAAAGCTTTAGTAAATGCCTTCATAGCTACTTCAGTATGAGCAGCAGACATAGCTTGTTCTTTTACTATAGCACCAAAGCTATCCTTAGGGTCGAAGAACATTCTTTGCAGAGAGTTCTTAACGCCAAAACCAGTAACACCACCATAATCAGCCTTAAACCCTAAAGTAAGTTCTTCAGGATTAAGATACATATCTATCGTACTATTTAGTCTACCAGCAAATTCATCTTCTGATTCACCTAAGAACCTAGCAAAGATGTCTTGGCCTAGTTCTACTCTTTCTTTAAGAGATAACTGTAAAGGCTTAGGCTGAAGCTTCTTAGGCTTACCATTCTTACCTAGGACAGGTACTTTAGACTGTTCTACTTCTGCTCTTCTAGCAAGGTTGGCTAAGTCTTCTTTAGTGATAACTTCATTAATAGGGTTCTCATGAACATGGTACAATAGACCATTATCTGAGTTACTACCTAGATGGTATACATCATCAAGAGGATTAGCAAGATGGGGAACTACTCTGTTAGGATCAGCAATAAGACCACCAGAGATAGCTGACTGTATCATCTCATATTTCTCTATATCAGTCATGGCTTCTAAGGGTTTTATATTGTCTGTACCCTTAATGCCTTGAAGTATAGCATAAGCTTGCTTAACATGCTGTTGTACATGCTGACTAGTCTTAGCAGCATTTCTTATCTCTGAATAGAAAGAACTACCTTGATTGTGTAAGGTAGTAGTGGATTCTAATACAGACTTATCAAATTTAGGGCCATTAACTCTAGCAGGAATAGCAGCATCAGGGAACCTAGACTTATAGAGAGCTTTAACTCCTTTACCTACTACATTAAGGGCTTCGCCACCAGCTTGACCTACACCAGACTGGAATGCCTCATACTTAAAGTTAGGGTCTCTATTAGTTGTAGTAGCATTGATACCTGCTTTAATACCACCAGCACCTACAGATACACCAGCTATTCTAGCACCTACTTGAGCTAATCTCGTTACCCAACCTGCTTTAGTTACTACATTAAGACCAAACACAGCAGCACCTAATATAGGTAAACCACCAATAGCCATAAGAACAGCACCATCAATAAGGGCTTCCTTAGCCATCCATCCTGCTGCTTGCCATTTCCAATCTTTACCGTACCTAGCAGTCATCTGCTTATCTAGGTCATTCCAACCCTTTTGAATATCTCCACCTTCTCCCCACCACTTATGGAAAGACTGAGATATATCTACTTCTGCTTTAGCATCTAAAGGTGCCATAGACATATAGTCTACTAGATGGTCCCAAGTAGTTTCTTTACCCTTGGGATAACCAGGAACATTAGCAAGAGCAGGAACATTAGTCTTAAGAAAGCCATCCATAGTCTGATTAGGACTCTGACCAAGGATATGCAATTGAGCCTTCTGGTTAGTCTCTCTTAACACCTGCTTATCCGTTGCAGCAGCAACATCCTTTTGTACATCAGGGCCAGCACCATAATAAGCTTTAGAAGCTACGATATCACCAGGAGTATGATCTACTGGCTGGTTAGCTTGAAGTATCTTACGGGCTTGATTAATCTTATCATCAAGGGATATATCGTTAGTCTGTACTAAGGCTCTATTAGCCAGTTCATCTATCTGGTGCTGCTGTTCATCTCTGTCTTTATTAATAATAGCATCTAACGCAGAAATGCCAGACCCTAGATTACTAGGCTGGCCTACGGTACTATTAATCTCATTTACTGAGTCTAGCTGAGGATCAAAAGGAGGTTGAGTATCAGCAGGAGGTACAAATATCTGCTTTTGATTAAGTGGAATAGTAGGGTTAGGCTCAAATATGTCTTTCTCACCTAACTTTCTATTATCTATAGCATTAGGATTAGTTACATCAATTCTAGGTCTACCAGTAGCAGGATTAATAGCATCCTGAAGGCTGGTATCTATTTGGGGGCTTGCAGGTGATGCGGCTGTGGTATCCACAGGGGTATCGGCCATTAGCTATATCTTTCTATTTATTGAGTTCTTTGTTTGTTAGCATTTTTATCTTTGGGGATAGCAAAGAAGGGAAAGTTATCTTGTTTATATGCTTCAGGACTATTAAGATTAAATTCTTGTTGTACTGTATCTTTATGCTGTTGCATTTCATCAGTAGTATAACCAGCAGCAGTAGCACAACCATCAGCATAAGCTAACCATGCTTGTACTTGAGCATCCCATCTAGCTACATCTTCTTTATAATATCCTGCGTTAGGGCTTACTACACCCTCCTCTAAAGCTTTTTTAGTAGCTTCCCAAGTATCTTTAATTTCTTTAGGAGCAACTACAGAATCAGGATGTCTAAGTAACTCCGCCCAAGCATCAATAGTTTTCTGAGCTACACCAGGAGAAGCTTGTATGCTTAGTTCTTTAGCTGCTAAACAAGTAGCTAACCTACGATTAGTATCTGCTACCTGCTTAGGGACATTTGTAGGATCACCAGCAGTAGCCCCAGTAGCAATAGGAGTACCGTGTCTGTCTGTTCCAGAAGCTTCTTTTACTAATCTTGCAGTAGCATCTAAATTACCAGCTAAGGCAGACTGATTATCTGCTATAGCTTTATTTCTCTCTGCCCCTGCGGGAAGTCTAAATGCTGCATCCATAGCACTAGCGGAAGCAGTAGTACCAGCAGCCAAGGCAGATATAGCAGTATTAGTAGCCATCAACTTCTGAGCAAAAGGAGTAGAATTAAGATACCACTTACTTTGTTGTATTTTAACAGAGTTATCTAGCTCATTCTGTCTTTGTTTTAATCTTTCATCATTATTAAACGCAGCTTCTAGTACTCCTTGTAAAGCTTTTCTACTTTCCCTATGTACATTATCTACTTCAGATATATCCCCTCCATGAGCATCTATATGAGATTTAAAATCATCAAATGTAAAATCATATTGTTGTAATATCTGACTAGGAGTAAGTTTTTTACTTTCTGCCAAAGCTATAATGTCAGGTTTTGTAAAAGTACTTCCTATTTGTACGGCATACGACTTAGCTACATTAGCTATGTCTTTACCAAAATCTTTACTACCACTAGTCATACCATTATGATATATGTCTTCAATATCTTTCTGCATTTTTATAGTAGTAGTTTTTAAGGATTGTGCTCCTGAGCTTATAGGAGTTAAGGCATCAGCACCAATAGAAGGTTTTAAGCTTTGTATGCCTTGATAAAGAGTAGGATATTCAGCCCATATATAAGCATCATTCTTAATATTCATACCATCAAGAATCTTACTAGCAGAATTTTCATCTGTCCTAGTATCTATTAGTTTACCAGAGGCTTTACTTCTAATATAAGTAACACCATCATGAGTTTCTTCTGTAGTAGCCCGAGATTCACTTAAGCCTTTTAAAGCTTCAGTACCACCAGGAATTGCTGAGGCTTTAGTATATACTTTACCGTATAAATCAGATACAGCTTTTTCCTTCTGCATAGCATTAAGAGAAGCATTATTTCTTATTTCATCTTCCGCCTTAGTATATGTTTCTAGCAATCCAGGTAGTTCAGATTTTTTATCTGATTTGAATACCTTAGCAATATCAGAGATACCTCCAAGGATATCTACACCATTAGGATTAACATTACCCTGATGCACAGGCTGTACTGAAGGTTCTGGAAGATCAGTATTTACTCCTACCATTCCTGGCATAATTTATTTCTCAATTATTATTGGTTAAAAACTTGACAAATGATTTATTATTTGTTATACTTACGTCTCCCGTCAGGGAGATATAGTATCATATACTACTGTATTGGGACTTAGGCTACTTGAATATATTGCTAATAGCATTGCCTGTATCTACTGCTCCTGCTACTGCACCAGGAAGAGCAGTAATGGTTTTACCTATAGCAGTAGTAGTATCTAATCCTATCTGATGCTTAGTGATATTATCTGCTTCACCCTGAAGCTCTAAGCCTTGGTTAATATAATTAGTACCTCTAACATTCTGAGTATTCAAATCCTGAATACCACCTTCAACAGCAGAGGATGACTGTACTCCTTGAGCAAAGGAGTTATTAATAATACTTGCTTGTCTTATTCTAGTAGCTCTATCTAATGCAGCTTTCTCTTTAGCTGCTTGTAAGTCTTGCTGTCTTTTTTGGATAGCTAATTGTTCTTTTCTCGCTGACTCTGCATCTAACTGAGTCTTAACTTGATAAAGTCCTCCTGCTACAGTAGCTACTGCTGAGATTACTGGTAGTGCTGCTGGCATTTAACTAAAATCCTTCTTATAAACCCTATATACAGGGAAACCTTTTTGGTGTTCTACTAACTCTTCTTTACCTTCAGCCAGTAACCTTACTAAAGGCTTACTGTGAGTATAGAAATATATATAATCACTATTATAATATTCTGCTACCTTGACACAGGCTATTATAACAGCTTTTTTAAACTTCTTCAAGTCACTAATACTAAACCCCGGCTTAAGATCAATGTGGACAAAGGTATCTCTAGGAGCTATATCAAATCTAATAGTACCAATAGTTCCTATATCAACGAACCAGGATAACACTTCATTACCATCAATAACAGTATTAGTACTATAAACGTTAATCATTTGTCTGATGAAACTGTATAACCCAACCTATGAGTAGGAAATCCCTATCTCCATCTCTTTCTAGTACAAGCTGAAAGCTATTACCATGTCCATAGACTCTAGCCTTATACCAGGAATGAGAATATCCATCATCTACATTATCAGTATGTGTATAATCAAACCTTTGAGGCTTGTATACCTGTCTGGTAGCAGAATAATCTTTACTATTAGCAGAGTTAGCCCACTGTAAAGCCCATCTGGCTAAACATCCACCAGGATTAGTATCAAACCCATTAGCGTCTAAGACACCAGTTTCTACTTGTTTAAACAAGAAATAAACATAGGTAGGTGTCTTAGGATGCATTAGATCACCTAATGCACTAGTCCCACTAAACAACTTAGTAGGATATGAGTAGGCATTAGTAGTATCACTAGCCCAATCCTTTAGAGTATCAGGCTTATTAATCTCTGCAAAGGCAGCATTAATACTTACGTTAGAGCCTACGGTACTTCTCTGTAAAGCTATACAAGCTATAATGTTTTTATCGTTACCAGGAGAACTAGTAGTTCCCATAATAACATCATCTACACCATCAACTACCTGTATTCCTTGGTCTACTACATTATTAACTCCTACACTAGCAATAGTACTAGGTAGTAGGAAAGGAGCAGTAATATAAGGTTTACCTAAACTAGCTCCTGATTCATACTCAAAGTAAGTAAAAGAGTTAGATACATTTCTCTTAATAGTATCTTCCTGAGTAAGCTTATCATTAGTCGTATCGTAGACTATACAAGTGTTAAGATAGCCCGGTTGAAGGTAAGAGCCATAAGTAGCTGCATAAAGACTTCCAGGCCTAGGGTAGAACCAGTATATCTTTCTCTCTGCACTATTAAAGATAGCCGTAGACATAGCCTTAGCATCTCTACCTATCTCTATGTATAGATTTTGGATATAATTGGTAGAGATGGATTCAATAACAGTTTTAAGGGTAACTGTTACAGAGGTATTTCTAGTAGCTTTCCATATATTATTAAGAGCAAATATTATTGTATCCAATTCCGAATTAGCAATACAATTAGGGCCAAGTACAGGATCACTAAGAATATCAACCACTGCAAAGTTAGTGGCGGCAAAGACACCATCCACACCATATATTTCTTTACATCCATTAAGATGGCCTACAAATAAGGATTGAGCAGAGGCACTAAGGCAAGTAATCAGAGTCACATTCTGTAACTTAATAGTAAGACCATCAGTATCTACTACTGTAGAATCATCAGTACGGAAAGGATCGGCAGTCTGGAACATTTTACCTAGAGAACTGTTGTCAGTGACTACCTGAGACTTGTACAAAGTGTTTGGATACTTAGGATCACCACCTAACCATAAGCAACCAGCAAAGAACTCTAAAACAGAAGGTCTAAGAGTAGAGGTAGTAATAACTTCATCTTTAGGATAAACGTTAAGAAAAGCAGATACATAATTACCTGCTCCTACATTAGTCCAAGAGGTAATACCAGAAGATTGGGGGCCACTAACTACTTGCCAGTATTTATCCGCAGCCGGAGTGCCAGGAGTAGGGCTAGACGTAATAGGGTGAGATTGGAGAGCTTCGTATTGTACATTGTTTACACCATCAGCAGCATAAGCTACTCTAGTAGTTATAAACTTCTTTGTAGAATCTCTAATATAGACATCTAAATAAGTAATATCTAAGGTAGAATTATCAATATTACAAGTAAGGAATCCAGGCTGTAAATATCTACCAGTAAAAAATACTTTATTATCAGATACTTTAAACTGAACTTTGTAATACTTTTGCTGACTGTGGCAATGAGTACCTAAATCAATGGACTGAAAAGGAGTACCAAAATTAGAAATAGAACTAGAATCAGTCTTATAGATTTGTAACTTGCCATTAATAAATGCAACTATTCTTTTAATAGTATTGCCGTCAGGGGTAGCAATCTCTATAGCTATAGCAGATGGAGTTTCCTGATTAGGCTCTGAAGCTACAGGATTAGTTCTAATAGTAGAAAGGTAGGTATTAGTAGTGTTAAGCCCAAAGAAGTCTACACCTCTTCTAGGTCTAACAGAACCATTACGAAGAAGATCAATATTAACTGTACCTAAAGCCATTTCACTAGGAAGTATAGATAAAACAGTAGCCTCAGTATTGAGGCCACCAGTGAAACCAGATACAGGTAATTGAAGTTTCTTAGTTGACATTATTTAGCTTTTCTAGTATCTACTACAATATCATTTTTATCAAGTATGTTCTGGGTATGCTTAGGTACTTTAGGTTTACCATAAGTATTAAGATAATCAAACAAATACTTCTCTGCAAAAGCTCTATTAGTCCATTTACATCCTATAGTATGTCCTGATTTACCTGATCTAATCTCATAGAAGCCAGAACCATCTTTACAGGGAATTACTGCGTATTCTTGACCATTGGTAAACTGAGTTAAGTCTACTGGTTGCATATAAGGGTTGTCCTTTAATTATTGTTAATTAGTGGTTGGTATTGGAAGGGATAATGTCCTCTAGCTGGCCTAGACACTATATTATCTCTCATATCTTGTTCACCTTCAATAAGAGAATTATTCCTAGATAGAGCAGCCATAAGAGAATGGTATTCTTTAAGTTCTATAGCAGCACCATTAGAATCAGACTTAACTCTGTTAATAGCAGTTCCTATACAATATTTTTGTAGTGCAGGAAAAGCTTGATGGGGAAGGTGAAAGATATCTCCATCGCCATTAAGTCTACTAGTAGGTGCTTCATAAATAAGTATTTTGCAGTTACTAGGCTGTAAACCATTAATAGTATCTACACAAGAATCAAATACTAAAGTCCTTGTATCAAAGGAAGTACAAAATAAAGGTATCCTGTCATTGTAGGTTTTAATCTGTGAAATAACAGTAATATTGCTATCTGTCTCTAGCCTAGGTTCAGTAAGACTAAGAAATACTTTAGGCTCTAAATAAGTTACTCTAACACCAGTATAAAAGATATTTTTTTCATCAAAGTAAGTAGCTTCTTCAGGAAGACTTAAAGTATTAAGATCACTAGCTGCTTCCATAATGGCTAGTTTTTTCATATGCTTCCAGCGCTTCTTACTAATCATAGTCTCATAGCATTCATTAGCTATATTAACCATTCTAGCAGATTCTTCAGTTTCATTAACAGAGCTTGTGTTTTCAGATTCACAAGCAATTAACATATCCTGAACTAGCTCAAGTAAGGTAAGTTTCATTATTATTAAACTCTATAATATGCTGTGCCATTAGATACTGCATCTACTGCTTGGTCTTTCTTACGAAGTACTTGAGAGCTAGCACCATCAATAGTACCAATAACATTAACAGGATTAGCAGAAGAATCTATTTTCTTGACCGTAAATTTTTGACCTGATACACTAGAAGGAGCAATGAGGGTAATATTGATAGCACCGGCAGAAGCATCTACAAGTACAATGGAATCACCAGCTACGGTGGTATAGTCAGCAGTCTTAGGGGTAGTAGTAATGGATACTCTAGCAGCAGTAAGAGGTTGCCAGCTACCACTTCCTAGTCCATCAGCTACATAAGTACTACCAGCAGGAGCAGTAGAAGCACCTTTAGGCTCATGTCTTTGTCCATCAGGAATATCTTTATGTTCAATAGTCATTTTATAGTTCTCCTAATAAGCATAAGAAGCCAGGAAGATTACTCCCCCTGGCAACCAATGATTACGTTCTGCCCTGAGTCTGGTACTTAAACTGAAGCTGGATATCACCAGTCCAAGTAGAACCATCAGGAGTGAAGGTAAAGGTAAGCTGATCACCCTTATTAAATCTGGTACTAGCAGCTTCCGTTTTAGGATTCATAAGTTTCAGAGGGGTATAAGCAGCAATGTTAACAGTCTGTGCATCAGCAAGGTTGGAGTTAGTACCACCACCAATACCATAGTCAACAATCTCGGCATTAGAGTTAGAGGCATTAAGAACCTTAATTCTACCACCAACCGTAGCATTAGCTGCTACAGAGTCCTGTGCTACCTTAAAGGCTTCAATAATACCATTGTCTTCAGCAATAATATCACGAGTAACAGTAGTGTTAGCAGCAACAGCAATACGAATGTTTTCCGTAAGATCAGTTACACGGTTAGATTTACGTGCAACAGTTTCAAAGGTTCTATCCGTAGGAACCTGAGTAGCATCCACAATATACTGTGAACCAACACCAGGAGAGCGAGCTTGAGTCATATTAATGTATCCTTTCTTTAATTAATTATTAAGCAGCATCATTAATGACAACAACAAGCGATTCCGGGCGGAACAACTTGAGACCATAGCGGATAGTCAAGTGATGGCATTCAGAACGAGTAGGATTGTCATACCACGTATTAATATCCGGGGCTGCTCTCATTGCACCAATAAATGCATCTTCACCCAAGAACATATTGGCAATACCTGCCGTGCAAGACTTAGAGCCGGAGTTAGGAGCAGTAGCGACAATCGTTTCAGCAAGAGCCGTATCCAGGAACAGAGATTCAAACATCTCATAACCAGCATAACGACCGACATTGGTCATGCCGCTCATGCCTTCCTGAAGTCTGGTATTGCTACCAAACACGTCCTGACGAATGACGTTATCAATCTGCTGAAGTCTATAGGTCACACCAGGATCGAGGTATGCTCTACGGCCAGTACGGCTTACTTTAGCTTTATCATGAGCATACTTAGCTTTCTGAATATCAGCAACCGTAAATACGCCATTAGAACCCGTAGCAATATAACGATGGTCAACACCATTAATTACATTAGGATCAGAAGCAGTCTGGCCACTCTGCAAGTGGGCAATATCAGATTCTTTCTGTTCCAGTACAGCACGAGTAACCTTGCTCACAAAGTTAGCTTCTGCCTGAGAAACGTAGAAAGAGTCATCCTTAAACTTATCCGTAATACGGAAGCCAGCTTGGTAGTATTTATCAATGGTAAGCGTGAAGTTACCAGTGACAGGGTTATCAAGCTGAATCTGAGAACCTTCCGAATAATTACGGACAGTCATTTCAGAGAAGGTAGGAATGTTAAGCGTAGTACCATCAGGGAAGTCAGTAATCCATCGGACACACGTATCCAACATCAAATCTTCCTGAAGTACATCTTTAATTTCATTAGTCCAGAGATTACTACGAATCAGCTGTGAGTTATTAGAAGTATCTAAAGCCATTAGCTTTATCCTTTATTAAATGTTATAGTTATTAAGTCTTAAAAAAATCTTTACCAAGTCTTGTGGCTTTAGCTGCTGCATCATTGAGTTCTTTACGAAAAGATGCGCTATTGTATCGTCTAGGATCAGTCTTACGAATCTCTGTTGCTTGTGTCCAAGTAAGACCGTCACTGTCTCTAATAGTGGTACTGGGAGATTGGGTTTTATCTACACCAGGAGTACTAACGATTGTAGTTACTGAACCGGGAGGTACTTGTGACTTAACATAGTCAACAAAGCCCTGGGGGTTCTTACTACCAAGCAAAGCAAGCATATCCTGAATAGTCTTATCATTATTGCCAGCTTTCTTTAGTGCTTCTTTTCCTTTACTTTCTGACCCATACAGCTTGTATAATTCAGTAAGAGAAGCTTCAGTATTAGCATCAGCTATTTTCTTAGCTTCCTTATCATTAAGTTTCTTTTCAACGATTGCTTCAAGATCAACGGGCTGGTTAGGAACTACTTCAGTAGTGGTAACAACAGCAGGTTTCTTAAGCAATTCAAGTATCTCCTGGTAGGTCTTACCTTTCGATTTTTCTTCTTCAACTAGATCACTAAGGTCTTTAATGTGTCTATCTGCTTCCAATTTAGATTTAGCAAGGTCTTCAATGGTTTTGAATTTCTTACCTTCTCCAACAAGAGAATCTACATAGCTAGTTACTTCTTCTTCAATAGGAGGTACTTCACTATTGAAGATATCTTCTACGGTTGTCGTAGCATCAGTCATTATTCATTCCTTTTAAGAGTAAGAGTATTTGGTAAGCCTCTGTAGCTTTACCATCTGCTAATGCTCGGTTGGTTCCGTAGTCATTAGAAAATATATTATCGGTTATCTCTTTTTCGAGATACCAATAGAGAAATTTATTAACCTCCTGGCAAGCCCGGCATTCCGCTAGGATTGTTTGATGGAGCTTGCTGTCCTGGCTGTACTGGCTGAGGGCTGCTGGTATCCCCTTCTTGCTGCGGTTGGATGCCAGTAGATTGAGCAATTGACTGCTTTTCTGCTTCAGCAGCAGCCTGAGATTGAACATCTTCTATAACTCCTGCAAAGGGGGAAACTACATGAGCGTCTTCAACCCCTAATTCTTCTTCAAAATATTGTGCTGTCTTAAGACCAGAGACATGATTAGCTGTCTTAGGAGAAGTAAGCATAAGCTGCATAAACTGCTGCATCTCTTGTACCTTACGGTGCCTTGCTTCCCAAAACCTAGAACCTATAGCTCTAAACCTACCTTGAGCTTGAATAGATTCTTTAGAAAGAGTTACAAACTCTTGTTTAGCAGTAATGTCATTAGTAACCAGGATAAGATCAGATTCATCAAAGTTAGCTAAAAGCATGGTATAGCAATCGTTAAGAATGCCCTCTAACATATGCTCAAGAATTCTAGCTTTATCAAGGAATGCAGCATTAGCATCTTTATCAAGAGTGTCTACTTCAAATGCAGTCTTTTCACCAGGAGTACGAATACCTCTCTTTTGACTAGGAAAAGATACAAGCTCTTCCATCATACGATGGTAAGTAGCTATCTGAGTATCAGCATTAAGTGCAGTAGCATCAGGAACTAAAAACTTAACATCACCTTCATTACCACAATAATATCTAGCCCCAGGGCCATAACCTAGTACTGGTTCTTGTACTTCTTCACCCTTGATTAGCAAAGCTGGTTGTGCTATAATATCAAATACATCAGCCTTAAGATTCTCAAGATGATCTATGCGATACTGCATACCTACTACATTATCCAGAGGGCCTTGACCCCATAGATTATCTATTCTTGGTCTCCAAGCCGCATGATGTATTCCCTTAAAGGAATTCGATACAAGGGCGGGTTCATTCCTAATAATAAATACACGATCAACCACATAAACAACCCTATTCCTTTGTGTTTCACCGGTATCTGGATTAAACATATCACCACGGTAAATAAGCAATTCTACCATGTCTTGTTTATAATAGCTCTCTAGACCACCATAACCATCCATGGCTATCATTCTAGATTTTAGGCAATCTATCCAATCATTAACGTAAGCAGTATGTCTAGCCTTAATTACTTTAGCAATAACATCTGGTTTAAAACCACTATTAGGGTACTGATTAGCTAAATTAGATAATTCTGATATATGCATCAAAGCACGAGTTACTTTAGCTGCTTTATCAAAAGAAGAAGCCCTACAGTTAAAAGTAATATCTAAAGGAGAAGTTCTATATGGCTTTGGTCCTTTATAAATTAATCTACCAAAGTTATCCATATCTTCTACATAATCTACGCCACCAAAGACATTGCCATATGCAGTAAAATCAGCACAATACTGTCTACCAATAGTTTCTCTAAAGCTTATTTGCTCTAGCTTAAACCTAAGAATATCAGTTATAAGTTTAGACTTAAGGTTATCTGCATCAGATTCACCTTCAAATTTAAACCATTCAGGCTCAGACATAGTAGCATTAAAATACTCTGTGCATAGACCATCATAAATCTGTGTAAGCTTAGGTTGGTGAGTCCTATTCTTATGCGCTAAATTAGAAGCAGTAGTAGTGTTAATATCAGTAGCAAAGATATAACTTCTTACTTCTTCATTCATTTGAAGAGCAAGAATTCTATCTCTGGTAAAGTTATCCCACATAGTACCTATGCGGACAGCAGCTTCATCAATATCAGTAAGGCTTAGTACGGTAGTTGAACCGGTAGTAGTTGATACTGCCATAGTTATATAGCTACCCCGCCAAATCTAGGATGAAATTTAAGCACATTATTCTTATTCATGTCTTGTCTCTTTTTCTTGGGCAGTTCCATAAGATCACAGCACATAGCCCAAGCATCTTTAGTGTCGTCATTAGGAGGATTAATAGAAGTTAATTCTTCCTCTAACACATGAGTATATCCACCTCTAGGATGAAATACTGCTTTAGCCTGATACAAAGGCTCAAGAATACCATTAACTCTAGCTAACTTACCATTTCCAGAAGGAGGAATATAAATATCAATAGGGATACGAATACCACTATCAATAAGATTATCTGCTAAATCTTGAGCTACTAATCTAAAACCACCTACAGCTTCAATTCTAAGCTTTTTAAAGGTGTATTTGTTATATAGTCTTTTTAAGTGTCCTAAGGTTACACTAATTTTATCTGTTTGGTATCTCTCAATTTCAAGCAGATACCTATTACCCATTGCATCAATGCCACCAACTACAATAACAGTAAAGTCTGACTTATCGCCAACAGTAGCAGCTAAGTCTACAGCAGCATACACAGACAGAGGTATTGAACTGCCATCTTCTATATCTATTTCCCAACATCCATATCTATACTCTAAATTATTCTTAGCATAGTATTGGAATAGGTCTCTACCTATAGGAGCAGTAGAGGAATCATTAGGGTCATTATAGTACTGAGCATAAAACTGGATAAGATCACCAGCAGCTACATACACTGCTCTTTTCTTATTAAGAATTTGTTGGTTAAATCCAAACCATTTACCATCCTTACGCTGTTGTCTAGGCCAAAGGAATTCACCGTTCTCTTCAACATTAGCTTGATTAACTAAAAATAAAGGTTCTAGTTCTTTAGATTCTTCATCTTCATTTTCAGTATCGCCTTCTACTTCATACTCCATATCAATCATCATACCATAAGCATCTTTAGGATGATGACGGGTTCCAATAGCTAGTATTTCAGAATCCGTAGACATAATGGATGCAGCATTGGATACCCAGGAATTAACATCTCTTCTGCCTACGGTAGTATTATTGTCTTTCACAACAATATCATCCATAATCAGAAATTCACAATGTTTACCTTGAATAGTTTTTTCAAGGCCACAAGTCATTATAGTAGAGTCAACTACACCTTCTTCAAATCGGTAAGGATGATCTACAATAATATTAGTGTTATTCCAAAGTGCTCTAGTACCTTCTCTCTCATTAATAAGTTTAGGAAAGTACTGAAATACTACATCAGAAGTAAGAATAGTCTTTATAAAACGTAACTGTTCTTCAGCTTTAGAGGCAGTAGCAGAAGCATAAATAATAGTTACAGCAGGATTACGTACAATCTGCCAAGCAGCAAAGAAAGCAGCCATACGAGACTTTTGGTGATCTCTAGGCCAAAGTACTAACTTATTAACTTTAGGATTAGTAGTCATCCACTTACATAATTGCTTGTGGCAATCAGCTAGGACATTATAAGGAGCTACTAATTCAATAAATGTTTGAAGATCATTAAGGGCAAGCTCTCTACGCTCTAACTGAGCAGGAGTTAGCTTACCTTTGATATATAGACTATCTGCTTTAATGATCTTACGTGACATTAGTCTTTAGGATTCTTTTTCTTAGCTGTCTTAGTTCTAGCAAAAGACCGATTCTTAGATTTAGAAGCTACACCTAAATTAGAGTCTTTATTAACTTTGGGATTTCCGTTTTTATGAGTTACGTCCTTGCCGTCCCCCGGTTTTACTTTTCCCTTTTTAACCATCTTAGCTCTAGCCGCATTACGGGATGCACGTTTTTTCTTTTGTTCTTCAGTGCCCTGATACGACTTGTACTCATTTTTGTAGTTGCGTGGTTTCTTAGTCATAAGAATCGGCCCTATTAATTACTTCAGCACTTCTTGCCGCCCTTACCCTTAGGCTTACCTTTACCGTATGCAATCTTATTCATATTACTTACCTTTACTTCCAGGTTTACCGGCGGGTTTCTTAACAGGAGCTTTAGCCATTTTCATTCCTTTAGCTTTGGTGGATTTACTGCCTTTGGCAGTTTTCTTAGTGCCTTTCTTAGCACCAGAAAAAGTATTGGTTGCAGGATCAAATCCCATTTAACTATTCCTATCTGTTATACTAAATAAACTAGCCTCTGTAGCTCTTCTTCTTTGTAGTCCTGGCCATTTTTTACCAGAGGCATATACGTATTTAAGAAATTCTCTAGGGGCATCTTGCATTTCACCTCTATTGATTTTTCTTCTAAGTGTACTTCTTTGCAATGTTCCTGGCCCCAAATTAAAAGTAAAACTAACCAGAGCATCAAATTGGTTTTGAGTTAATCGCTGTACCACAAGCCGTGAAACAGCGCTTTCAGTTTTAGCCAAATCTTTTTCAAATAATTCATCTGCTTCCTCTTTTGTAACTGACTTTTTAGTTCCTTTTGGCAGTACATGCCCGTAGCCAACAGTACAGTAACCGCCCACACAATAATAAGGATCAGCTCGAAAGCCCTCATATTTTTTTATTATTTCTTTAATCTGTGTACTGGCTTTCACTTCTTCACTTATCTCTAAGTTTTTGCATGGCCCTAGTCCCAAAATAGAAACTAACAATACCACTAAATATACCAATGTCTTCCTCCGTCCAAAGGCCTACTATTGCCTGTGCAGGAGTAGCCCAAGGAAGAGTCATGGCAGAGTAGAACAGGGCAATCTTAGTAGTAGCATACAGGATAAAGAAGGCATAAGTTAATATAGGTCTTACAGTAGCATTGAGAGCATCTACCCAATGTATACCAGAATTATAGGTCTTATATATCTCCTGCATCTCAGAGATATCAGCAGAAGCATTAATCTCTTCTAATCTCTCAGTATGTCCCTGAGCTTGAGCTTCCATTTGAAGTTTAAGAATAGCAAGTTCTTGTACTCTATCAGCATTCTCTTTTTGAATTTTAAAAAGATCAGGAACTATAGAAGTCAAGAAACCAAGTAAACTACCAAGAAGAGCAATCACTTATATAGTCTCCCATCCAGTAGGTCCAATAGACCTAATTTTATACTTAGCATAGTTAGAGTTAATAGTTAGTGTAGCAGCACCATCAATAGTCTTATTAGCACCAGGATCAATAATTACATTATTAGTACCAGCCAAACCACCAGCATCTTTAAAGCTAAGAACTTTACCTTTAGTTAGATTACTAGAAGCAAAAAGAGTAACATTAAAGTTAGCATTAGATGCAGTGCTTACTCTAATTTCATCATCAGCAAAAGTGGCTGTATATGCCTGTGTAACTACAACAGGAATATTATTAAATCCTTTACCATGAATTACTCTACCAGAAGAAGCAGTACCACCCATAACAGCTAAAGCACCAGCTTCAGAGAAATTGGGGTTGATTACTCTTAGGTTAGCAGTACTTCCATCATCATTAATAATAAACTTAGAGGAAGAATCAGCAAGAGCTATAGCAACTGGTTCATGAATAAGAAGTCCAGTAGTATTACTAAGAAGATTCCAGCCTCTAGCAGTACCTATGGCTTTATCATTAAACGATTTGCCATTATCTACCGCAGACCATCTAAAGGCGTAAGTACCATCAACCACAGTAGGATTAATAACAGTATTGCCTTCAGAAATTACGGTACTACCTACTTTATTCTGTTCAATAGTAAAGTGTGCAAGACCAGAAGTAAGACCAGCACCACTACCAATAGAAGTATTATATCGTACTATAGCACCATTAATAATGAGTGTAGAGTTACCATCTATATTAACAGATTGTTTATTAATTTTTTCAAAGATATTATGTTCAATAATAGTATTAGTGGTTTCGAGAGAAGTAGCAGAACTATTCCTGAATGCTCTTACACCATATTCACAAAGTCTAATAGTATTAAAGGCTACAAGTGTATCTTCAGAACCAGCAACAATTTCAATACCAATACCATCTACAGCAGGATTAGTATCTGCACCTGAAGGATGATCTAAATACTGATTACCTAGTGGGTTAAAACCTTCAATAAGATTATGTACAATTGTAGTACCTTTTGGGCCTTGCTGATGGCTAGTATTAGAAGTCTTAATACCTACATGATTAAAAGTAGAACCAGAAGGAAAAGCATTAACTCTATCAGAAGCACCTTTAATATGGTTATTGGCAATAAACCAGTTATTTTCTTCGCAACCATGAAGGTCAATACCAGAAGTTACTACATCAAGAAGAGTATTACTAATTACAGTGTTATAAGATGCTCCCCAAAACCCAAGAATAGAATGTCTAAAACCATTGATTATATTATCTCTGGCGATACCATCAGCAGAAGCATAAGCAGAAAAGAAATAACCATCTGCTGCTCCTAAGTTCCAGGAACCTTCGCCTCTGCACCCTTCAAATATCCACTTAGAAGAATATTCATATCTAGCGCAAGTAGATTTATTAGTATATGGCAAAGTGTTTTTAAACACACCATTACTAATTCTCATTCCTTTAGTGAACTGTCCTCTAATAAAATGATACCCTGTGGAAGTCTGCACTTCGCCAAGATCAATAGAGAAATTTCTTACAGCAGGTTCATTAGTAAGATCAAGTTTGCAGCACCATGCATTATTGGAAGTAGTAAAGTCATGTGCAATACCTCTCTCTAATCTTACTTGATTAGATGATAATGAAGTATCATTAGAGGGATCAGAAACTACTTTTACAATATCAATATGATAAGGATTGCCAGAAGGAGATAATGCATCATCTCTAAAGAGAGCATAGTCACCAGTAGTAACAGGAGGAGTAGAAGCAAACTGAACAATAAGCTTATGTCTAAGGCAATCAGCAGAAAGTTTCTTAGCCGCTAGCTTAAATATCTGAGTAACATTCTGAGTACCCCAATTAGTCTGATAAGCACCACCAGCATAGAAGGTAGTATAGTTATCAGGAATACCAAGGTTAAGGGTAATAGTATCAGGATTAGCAGTAGCATCTACCGCAGTAAGTCTAGCTAAGTGCATTTGATTAGGTAAAGGAGCACCACTACCATCAAGCTTGGCTATAATCTGTACTACATCATCAGCAGCAAGACTATTAGCAGTCACAGCACCGTTAGGGATATTAAGTACAGTATCACCAGCAGTAGCATCAGAGGCTAGGGTAATAGCGCCAGTAGACCTATGAGGATTACCCATAGACAGGATATTACCTGCTGCTCCTAATACTATATTAGAACCTAGAAAGTCAAGAGTAATACCAGAAGGTACTAGTACAGTAGAAGCAAAGTAAAAGCCGTTAGGAGAGTACAAATAAACAGTAGCTCCGTTTGCATGAAGCCTACCACTCTGCGTATAATCATAAAGAGCCTTAGTAAGTCTAAATGAATCATCATTAGAAGGTGCTATGGTTTTGTTGGCAGCAAGGCCAAACTCTGTAACACCATTAAGAGAAAAGTAATTAGAATAAATATCAGGACTAAAAGACATATTAGCTTACTACAATTCCCCACTTAGCTGAGAGATAATCCAGCACATTACGTTTATTAGCCGTTGAAAGCTTACCAGAATAAATAAGGATTTCTCCTATATAACCTATAAAGGCCTGAGTAGCACCAGCAGTAACACCACCTAACATAATTACAGCAGTACTATTAAAGATGGTAGCAGCAACAGCACCAGAAGAAGAGCCATTATTCTTAAAGGCTTGAGTATTAGTACCATCCCAAGAATAATCTGCTATAATATTAGTGCCTACAGTAATAGCACCAGTAGTAGAAGCATTAACCGTAGTGCTTGTACCATCAGCAGAAGATACTCCTTGGATGGTTCTTCCAGAGGTATAGTTTAAAGCCCACTCTCTTTGATTACCAGTAACATTATATTTACCAACTACTGTAGCAATAGCGGCAGTATCGGTAACTTGTTGAACTACGGCAAATACATGAAGACCGGTCCAGTTATATCTGGGATCATCTGCTATACTCATAAAGGATTGAGTACCAGCAGGATCAAAGTTTATTGCTGGTTTACCATTAATAGCAGAAGCAGTATAAACTGGTTGACTGGCACTAGTACCTTGGGTAGCAGCATCACTACCACCTTTGTTAGTCCAGTTAGATACTAGGTTAGAGCCATCTTTGGTAATAGAACTTAAGTCATTAGCATCCAGCCATACCAGTAGACCAGGAACATCATTAGGTGAACTTATACCACCATTAAGAAGTTCATTAAGAAGACCAGAACAATGATTATCTATTTGCTTAGACATTTAGAATTACTGAGGTCTAGTAGCAAGAACAGGGCCAAGGGATATAGTAAGGGTTCTTGCACCATTCTCATTAGAACCAGTGTTAACTTTAATCTGTTCACAACCTACAAAGTATTTAGGTTCGAGGTAGTTAATGGAGTTAGCTGCTACAGTCAGAGAGTACAGAGTACCATTTACATGAATAGGTACAAAGGTAGCGCCACCATCTACAGAACCAGAGAAATTAATCTTAGTGGAAGTAAAGGGAGTAGGTATCTGAAGTTTAAGAGGGCATAAGCCATCAAGGGTAATAGCATCAGATACAGCAGCACCATTGGCTACAGGAGAAGTCTTAACAACTAGATTAGGTTGGTATATACCTTGTTCAGCAGTGGTCATTAGTGTAAATCCTAATTAAGAATAAATTAGCCCTACCCTATATTATACCATTCCCCATTCCAAAAGTCAAGTCTTTTTAATAAAAAAGTTACTAAAAGTATCAATTATTTTACTTTATTGTTAATTATCAATACCTTCTTATTAGCTATTAGTTAAGTACTTATTTTATAACAATAAAGTAAAATAATTTGAGTTATCCACAACTATTTTCATCAAAACACTTGACTTTTCAGTTGGGCAGGTGTATAATATAGGTATCCGCCGAGGATACAACTACTATACTATATAGTTATTAATAGGGACTTAGGCTAGTAATAATACTATATTGGGAATTGGTAGGAACTATACTACCTTCTACCTTCTATAAATAAATTTTGTATAGAATTATAATTGGCAATTTGATAAACTTAAAAAAGTTATGTAGAATTGTTTTGAGTGCCTCTAAACAATATCCATCCATACCCCCTATCCCCCCTTATACACACCTCAAATAATCATTAGGTACCCCCTATCAATAATTGATTCCCATTATCACGTCTAAAGATTCATTAGCACTTACAATTTGAGTAGTAATAATGATTAATAAATGATTTATTATTTACAAAGTGAGGTTAATATTATAAATTAATCTTAAATAACATTAACTTAATGATGATATTGATAATTAATTATCACCATAACATATTCACTAGACCAATCAGTCAACTCCCCTATTATATAGATTAAAGCATTGATATTTCAGGGGCTTATAAAATAATTCCTCTATACCCTCATTTTCTTCTTGCTTTCCTATTTCTCCCTGCTAAGCTTGGTACATCAAACGATACTAATCATACGGAGATACATCATGACTTATCTTGAAAACGTACAGGCTATGCGTACTGCTATCATTAATCTTAACAACAGAGCAGAAGCTACTCAAGATAAAGGGCTAATAGAACTGGCTAACCAATACTCTGATAAGTTCTTTTCTATTCTTGAAACTATTTATAATGAGGCTTGATATGACTTACTCAGAATCCGCTAAGGGCAAAATCATCACTCAAGAAAGAGCTATTCAAGAACTAGCTTCACATGGTATTACTTGCACTGTAGACATTGATGACTTCTTTGATTGCCTAGGACGTAAGGAATATTACAAAGCAACCGATGTACTTAACTGGTTAGGATACTGATATGTATTACTTACAAAATTATGAAGGCAAGTTAGCTAACAAGGGTTGCACTGGACAACACAACTGTATCCCTGTAGACTCTATCCTTGACGCTGTTTTTTTCTATACCTACAGTGAAGCCTCTGAATTTAGCCAAAACTTCGGGCCTGATTGGACTGTTACCTCTGCCTAATATTAATTACTTAGGATACTAACATGTGTGAGCTAATTATCCTAACACTACTGATAGGCTATGCCTTGAGAGTATTCTACTATATCCAAGATAGCGTAAGCTATCACTCACTTAATAAACACTATTCAATCTAGCCTTAACTTATGGGGAGTATTAATCATGCCAAGCATTAACTCTATCGCTCAACTAAAAGCCAAGGCTAAGGAATACACTTGGGAACTCTATATGTTCAATGAAAGTGGAATACCTACACAGCCTATGCTTAAACATAAATTCCTCAATGTAATCCGTAAGGTAGAACACACTCAATCCAATTCCTTACGTTTTGAGGGAGGCTCATGGTTAGACTGGCCTAAGGCTTCAGCTACTACATTCTCTGAATACCTGTATGATAAAGAGGATGTAATTATGACTATCAAAGAGCCTGGGTTTCCTGTATTGTCTTATCATCTTAGACTAATTAAACCTTAACAAAGGATAAACTATCATGTTTACATTAGAGAAGATTGAAAGCAAGGGTGATATGTCCTTTAAAGAAAGACTTATCATCAAGGGGTTTAAATCAAGTGAAGCGATGAATGTTTACTTGTGTGGGCCTGATAACTATAATAACAAATGGAAAGAAAGCACAAGAGGCTTTAAACCAGGGAAGTACGCTTATGCTGGTGGCCAGTGGCACAATGTCAAGTCTCTTGATCCTTCTATTCTTGCACATATTTAACAAAGGATAAACTATCATGTTCACCATACAAACAACAGCCCGCAAGCTTGGCTGTCACCCAGACTGTAACCCTAAACTCTCTGACTGGCTAGCAGGTATTGCTTGTTTAGGCTTGATCTTTATTCTACCTATGCTAGGGTATATTGCAACCATTATAGTGAAAGGCTAATACGATGTTACCTAAACCAGATTATTACCGTATTGTCCGCAATGGTACGGTTATTCTTCACGCCAAAACTTATGAAGAAGCCCTAGTTCTTGCCCGTAAGCACGGCGGAGAAATTAGAGAAGGTTATAATTTTACCTATGATAAGAACTAACACTAAAGAAATCCCCCTAGTTTCTAGGCTAGGGGGTTATTCCTATTCCTTTATCTTAATATGTTAACACTTCGTTACACTACGTGTTAAGTCCTGGTATCACTAACACCTAGCTGCTGCATGATATTCACATTAGCCTTGTGTAAGATACCCTGTAACAACTGATACTCTTGCCTATTCAATGTTACCTGTACATATGACACTATCCCCTTATCAACTGCCTGACTACACATGCCAGCATTCACCTTGATATCTCTATACCTTGGTAGTCTCTGTCTTCCTTCTGGTAAGGGACTACTAACCCTTGCCTCTTCAAATTCCTGATCCTCTATACCATCCTCATCATTGCTTATGGGTCTACTCATTTCTTTTCTTACGTGCTTCATAACCATAATACTAACTCTTTCTTTTATCAATTAAATAACCAGTTATTCCTGGTAACAAGATTAGTATTGACTTCTGCATAAAAATCCTATAATGATTGGATACTAACTAAATAAGAAGGGAATAAACCTTATGGCTGAAGTCTATTATCTCAATCAATTCAGAGGTGTTATCAATCAAAACGCATTAGCTAAACAGTCTCCATCCTTTAATCGTACTAGTCTATTGCTTGATTCGGAGGTAGAATTGATTACGACTACTATCATGCTGGCTATTGGCTACGATGGCTTAACCTCTATTCCTGAGACAGAGGAACAAGTAATAACTAATTCAATGCTTTATAATATACTTGACTTACTTAGCTTACAGTATACACTTGATTTTGAGGAACTATTATATGTATACTTTGATAACATACATCTACTTGAAAGGAATTAATTGTGGATATTGAATTAACCATAGAAGGCATTGAAGTTACTAAGCAATTAGAGAACTTCATCCGTAAGAACCTAATCAAGAGTATAGAAACCTATGCCGAGGATCAGGGTAAAGAAGTCTATGTTGATATGGAGGTACACTAATGCTTACAGGATTCTTATATGAATACGTGTATCGTACTCTTAACCCCTCAATCCTACAACCAGATGAATCACCATTAAACCTACCTATGTCCATCCTATCTAATGTATGGTTAGCATACAATCATGGTAAAGAAGATATGCTTATCAACCTACAATAGGGAGTATTAATCTATTTCTAAACCATACAGCATAGGTAAAGGGGGTAAATGTTCACGTGATCATTCTAGTTATTAATTCAGATTAAACATTTAAAAAAGATTTAAAAGTTAATACGCTCTTCTATGATTCTTTTATGTCTAATAGAGGCTAGTATGTCTTTCTGTAACACACTACCTAACTCTGCTAGCTCTTCAGTAGACCATATGGGCATAGTTAATAGCTTGTTATATTTAACTTTTAATTTTGTTTGGATGTATTCTTTCTTTTCATCTATATTAAAGAATAGTTTATTAGAAGCAATACCATTACACTCACTACAAGCCCAAACAAAAGGAGTATTATCGCCACTATAAGAATAAGGTATTACGTGTTCTACATCTGTGCCGGGCTGACCACAATAATAACAGTCTTTGGGTATCTCGTTAAGTTTAAACCCTTGATAAATACTGTTACCTGTAATTTTACTCTTATTTCTTTTAGCTGGCATAATTTCCTTATTGACATTATTAAACTTACATATATAATACGTTTGAGAATACTAAACCCTTCAATATAAATAGGATTTAATATGAATAAATTACCTAAAGGTAAACCAAGCATAAGTTGGTACAATAGGTTAATTGAACAGGGACTACTATCATTGGATACTGTGCTAACTGCCTACCCTGACTTTCCTAATAGTTTAGATAAAGAACATATACCTCAAGCTAGTGGTTATATTATTATCACTGATACTAACGAAAAAATTATGTTGACAGGTAGTATTCCTCTGAAGTATAAGGGTAGTAAGTTACCTATTAAGGTATTTATCTCAGATAATCAATGTGTTGAAACAACTATTCAATTATAATTATGACTTCTGATGCACAATATACAGCTATGAAACAATTACTCTTAGAAGAGTTTGAATGGTACTTGGTTAGGATGGTAGACCCTAAAGACAATAGATGGGGAAGCTATACCAAGGGACAGTACAAACCTCCTGAAGTAACTGTTTATGCTGGTTGTTTTAGCCTTGCTGATCTTAAAATTATGGAGGCAGTATACACTAAGAGGTATCCTCACTTTAAATTTAAGAGGATCAGGAATGTAGAGGGTTATCCTCTGCTTAGGAAAGCAGATATTAAATGCAAGGAGGATAGGAAGAAACATATTGAAAGAATGAAAGAAAAGACTAAGCTAGTAGAAGAGAGACTAAAGAAGAAGATTAAGAAGAAGATTGTAAGAACTATCTATGGTACCAGGGGTAAGGATCATCTCTGGAAGGATACTAAGGAAGAGTTTAAAGTTAAGCGTAGATTGATTGTTAAGAAGAAACCTAAACCTACCAATGAAGATACTTGTTAACCTTTCCCATTAAGTACTATATTATAGCTATATCACCTTGACAGGTGACGTAAGTATAACACATAATTTTAATTTGTCAAGGGTAATTAGATGGATTCTTTTAAATTTATTTTAGTTCTTACTATTGCAATTATGGTTATTATGGGTTATACTATCATCCTAACAATGTAACTAAAGGAGAATAGATATGAAAATAGTGTATAAAGAAACTAAGCAACCTATTGAGAAGATTATTCTTAGTACTGTTGGAGGTATTAGAGAAGTAACCTACACCTCAGAAATACTTAGAGTTAGGTTTGGAGATGGTCTTACATATGCCTTTAACGAAAAGGACTTGATAGAACTTCAGGAAGCCTTTAAGTTGTTGAAGAATGAATTTAACTAGTTATATAGTAAGCTTAGGCCTATCTCATGGCGAGACTAAGCAGGTAGAATGCCCTTCATGTGGTAAGGATAAGCTATCTGTTACTCGCCATGATGATGGCACCTATGTCTGGAATTGCTTTAGTGCTTCTTGTAAGCTTAAAGGAGTAGTAGAGGCTAAAGGCATAGGTAAGGCTACCAGGATAATAGAGAGTAAGGATACTACTAAAGAATTAAGGGAAGTACCTTATGAACACTTCAAGAATATTAATGATTATCCTGATGCTCTTGTTTACTTGGACAAGTTTGGTATCAAGCCTTTAAATGACCACCTAAGTAATACTCCTGGTGATGCTTACATCAAATATGATATTAGATTAGATAGGGTAGTCTTTACCTATGGTAAGATGGCAACAGGTAGATTGCTTAAGGGTAAAGGAGCTAAGTGGTACAGGTATGATAACAGTAATGATCCTTTCTACTGTAGTGCCTGGGCTGATGAATTGATTATAGTAGAGGATTGTATCTCTGCTTATAAACATAGTACTGTATGGTACGATACACTAGCCCTACTAGGCACAGAGTTTCATGAGTCATATATACCTTATATCAAAAGACACAGTAAAGTATACATATGTTTAGATAGGGATGCTAGTGATAAGGCTTTGAAGCTAGCTCAACTACTATCATGGTTTGTGCCTAGTAAAGCAATCATCTTGACAAAAGACCCTAAAGAGTATACAATAGAGGAATTAAGAGGATTAATCAATGCCTAAACTTCATACCTATTTGATTGAAGTATTCTTGATAGGAGAGAAGTATCCTATTACTCAGAGAGTTAATTACCATGCTCCTGGTAGTTGGGATAAAGGAGTACAGAGGGATGTAATCAAGGACTTGTCTAGTCAGATTATTTTTAATATCATAGACGAAGGTGAGTGTATTGATCCTGAAGTAGTAACTAAAGTAGATGAAGAATTAGATAGATTGGGAGTATTGCCTAGTGGATGATAATCAAGAGATTGGTATAGAGAAACAGATTATCCTCTATATGATGAATAGATCATTCTACGAAGAGTATGGCTATAAGCTTGAAGAGGGTATGTTTCATGATAAACTAGTTGACATAGTAAAAGAGATAGGTAATCTGTATGAGAAGCACAAGACTTTAGATAAGTTAACCTGGAAGGATATTTACCAATCCTTACTCAATAGTAGACCAGCTATGACTAACTCTCAGAAGAGTATGTATAATAAGCTCATAGGGGAATTACAATCTGATACTATTGATATGTCAGAAGAAGTAATTAAGGAATCTATTGATAGGTTCTATAAGGCACATACTGCTAAGGAGATAGCAGCTATAGCAGTAGATATTTATAATGGGAAGCTAGAAGACTTTGAACCTATAAAGAAACTACTAGAGAAGCAGACTAGTACTATTATTAAACAGCATGACTTTGAAGAGGTAGAGAATGGATGTTTGGGTAGTACTTCTACTGATAGGTTTGTTTTCCCTACCGGTATACTTGCTAACCAGATTCCCTTAGGACTAGAGCGAGGTAATCTTTGCTTTATATTTGCTAGACCAGAGATGGGTAAGTCTTCCTTAGTCTCGTTCTTTGATTCTAAGTGGTTAAAAGAAGGTAGAACTATAGCCTACTTTGGTAATGAAGAACCAGGAAGAAAGATTATAAGAAACCATATCAGAGCTATAGAAGGTGAAGGAGATGAACAGATTGATTCTCTTGAGTACCCTTTAGATGCTTGGGAATCAGTGCAAGAAGGGTTTAAATTCCTAGGCTGTAGTGGTAAGTCTATTGGTGATATCGAAAGATATGTAGAACAGTACAAGCCAGATATTGTAGTCATAGATCAGCTTGCTAAGGTAGGTATTAAAGGTAAGTTTGATGCAGGACATGAGAAGCAAAAGGCTCTAGCCTATGCCTTTAGAGAACTAGTTATTAAGCATAACTGTTTGGGTATTGGTGTTAGTCAGGCTAGTAATGATGCAACAGATAAAATGTACTTGACTTATGATATGATGGATGGTAGTAAGACAGGAGTACCGGGGGAGTGCGATGTTATCATTGGTATCGGTAAAGGTACTCCTAATAATGTAGACGAAAGACGTAGGTGTATTACTGTGTCAAAGAATAAGATTAATGGTTGGCATGGCAGTATCTTTGTTGAATTTGATCATAAGAGGAATCAATGGCTTGCTTAACTAATGACCAGTTGTTTGTGCTATTTAAATATTTAGTAGAGCAGTTACACAATGCAGAGGATGATGGAGTATATACTGCTGCAAGTAATACTATGTTTCAAATAAATTCTTTTGAAGAAAGGGTAAAAGATGCTTAGTACTTGTGTATATTGTAAAGTAAATATCCCTGCTTATAAGGTATTCTGCTGTGATAGCCCTAAGTGTAATGCACAGAGGCTTGATGATCACTTTAGTGAACCTACCTACACTGGGTATGATTATGAAGTAGAGGATAGTGGTGAGGACTTTTATGAGTCTAATGATGATGAGCAAAACTATTGTGAGGAAGAATAATGGCTAGGGAATTTGAAGAAAGCATTAAACTTACCTATACTTGTGGTGATGATACCTATTCAGTATTCATGGGTAAGCCAGAAGGATGTATTAGTCTAGATGACTTTTGGAATTGGCTAACTATGGCTGTTCCTGGCATCGGTTTTGTAGGTTGGGAAGAGTATACAAAGTGATCTTATTCCTTGACATTGAAACTACTTATGCTAAGATTAAAAAGGATAAGGGTAATGGGTATAATAAGTACTCTATGCCTTATTATCCTGATAATCAGTTGGTTAGTGTAGGGTTTAATTGTGATACTTGGAAAGATAAGGACTCTATAAGCTATTGGTTCTTTAACCATTCTCAAGGTGGAGATGGAGAACAGGCTGTAGCAGTCTTAGAATATGCTTTAGAGAAGGCTGATCTCTTTGTAGCCCATAATGCTAAGTTTGATCTTAGTTGGTTACTATCATGTGGTTTTAAATATGATGGTCCTGTATGGGATACTTCTATTGCTGAGTATGTAATGGGTTGTGGATTAGTTAAGTATCCTAGCTTAGAGGATACGGCAATTAAGTATGGGCTTCCTGGTAAGGTTAAACTAGAAGATAATGATTACTACAATATGCCTAAAGAAGATGTAATTAGGTATGGTACTCAGGATGTATTATTACTTAAGCAGATATACTATAAACAAATGGAGATATTAAATGTTTAGTGGTGCAAGAGATTCAGCTAAAGAAGCACTATGGGAATTGTGTGAAGGTAAAATTTCTGATCTTAGTATTACTTGTGGAGAAACTATATATCAGTCTGATAGAGTTATTGAAGCGGCTTATGAGTGGCTTCATGATATTTGTGAGATCATAGGCTATGCACCAAACACAGATGACGATGTAGAATACTAATGAATTTACTACCTACAATAAACCTAATGAATGATATGTGCCGTGTTATTGTTGACATGGAACTATCTGGGATTAAGATTGATAGAGAAGAACTAGGAAGGCTTAGAGATGAATACCTTTTACGCCAAGATCAGTTGGGTAGGACACTCAATGAGCTTGCTTCTTCTGTTCTTGGTGATACTCCCATTAACCTTAACTCTCCTGAGCAGTTGTCAATGCTCTTGTTTAGTAGGAAAGTAAAGAGTAAAGAGAAATGGTGTGAAGTATTCAATCTAGGTCTTGAGCATAGAGGTGCAGGTAAGAAACCTAGAAGACCTTTCAAGATGAAGAGAGACTTCTTAGTAAAATTAATCAGAGAGAATAGCCATGTTCTTTATAAGACTAAACTTGAACAATGTGGAACATGCAAAGGCTCAGGGTTTATACCTAAGTTTACAAAGGGTGGAGTACCATTCAAGAAAAACCCCAAATGCTTACACTGTAGTGGTAAAGGAGTTATATACCTCCCAACTGTGGAAGTGGCTGGTTTTAAGTGTAGTCCTTGGTATACTACTGAGCTTAGTACTCATGGCGTAAAGACAGATAGTGAAACACTAGAACTATTTGCTAATCGTACTAAGAACCCAGAAGCTAGAGAGTTTCTTAATACTCTGATGGAGTATAATAAAGTAACTCATTATTTAGATAGTTTTATAGAAGGAATGGATAGAGGTGTTGCATATACATCAGACTCAATACTGCATCCACAGTTTAACCAGGTTGCTACCGCTACTGGAAGATTATCTAGCAAGGAACCAAACTTCCAAAACATTCCCAGGGGAACTACATTTCCTATTAAACGAGCTATCTGTAGCCGCTTTCAAAACGGAAAGATTATTGAAGGAGACTTTGCACAGCTAGAATTCGCAGCAGCGGCAGAGCTTTCAGGTTGTAAAGTAGCTACTACTGATATTATTAATAAAGTAGATGTACATACTAGAACAGCTAAGGTATTAACAGATGCAGGACAAACCACTGGTAGGCAAGATGCTAAAGCCCATACGTTTAAACCATTGTACGGTGGAACAAGTGGGACAGATGCAGAGCAAGCCTATTATGCTGAGTTTGAGAAAAGATATACTGGGATTGCCCAATGGCACGAGAGCATATGTAATGATGCCGTTAGACTCAAAAGAGTGGTCTTACCTACCGGCAGACAGTATAATTTCCCTAATGCAAAGCGTAATTCATATGGGGGTGTAAGTGGAGGTACTACTATCAAGAATTATCCAGTACAAGGTTTTGCTACTGGTGATATCTCTCCTGCTGTGACTGTAGAGGTATGGAAGTTACTTAAGGAAAGAAACCTAAAGAGTAAGCTTATCAATATTGTACATGATTCTATTATTATTGATACTCACCCTGAAGAAATAAATGAAGTATTGGAGATATTAGACTTGACAATGGGAGATGTTTATGGTATTATGCTAAAGAGATACGGTATCAAACTTAAAGTACCATTCAGGTACGAAGTAAAGATTGGTGATAATTGGTTAAACATGAACGTAGTGGATATTGAAAATAAGAAAGAAGTAAAATGACTATTGACAGTGGAGAAATTACAAGGCATAGTATCCCGGACTTTAGAGACTTTGTACATAGTATTGAAGTCAGAGAAGAAGAGTTTGATGGTACAGGAGTTATTCAGGTAGCTTTGTTTAAATCAGACTTGGATATGCTTAGAGGAATTAAACGATTAGTAGAGGTAAATTAATATGAGTGAAGTTAAAATTAAACTAGACCTTGAGGATAAGACTATCCTTTATCGTAATGAAATCTTGGAGCGCACCTCTGAGAGATTGTTTAAAGAGGTAGGTACTTTCCAAGTAGGTTGGGAGGATTATGTTAACCTTGTTAATAAGGTTGCTGAAGAAATTGCTTCTACTTCTCACTTTTGGGAACACGTCAGTAAAAAATATAACTTGCCAGAAGATAACCAATATATTGTTTGCCATTTGGATATGACTATCCGTGAACTTAACCAAGGAGTACATTAATATGACTACTACTAACCTACCCGCTACCTTTGATGCTAAGTTTGACCGTAGTGCTCTTAATGCTGCTACAGGCCTAGCTAAAGATAGCTTTAAACCTGACTTTGAGAATACCTTTAAGATTAATTACGATGCCTTTGATGAAGAAACCAATAGTATCCCCGTAGGTACTTTCCTGGTTAAGTCTAAGGATAAGCTCGTATACGCTAAGGAAGTAGAGTTTAAGATTCTTGATGCTCCTTATCAGTATGCTCACTTTGATGTAGACAATAACAAGATGGTTGCTAAGTCTGTTATTGAATACTCTTCCTTTGGTGAGTTCCCTGATGATGCAGGAGGATTCAAGTGTGGTAAGCTTAAGAAGAAAGACCTTGAGTTCCTTGATGAAGCAGGAGTAAAGACCCAAGGTAATATTAAGCTCAACACTATTCTTAGAGGCGTAGTGCTTAAGGCAGAGGGTGTAGATGCTTCCGGTAAGGCTGTTACTCTTAAGAATGTCCCTGCTGTGTTCTATATCCGTGGTGGTAGCTTTATGTCTACTCAGGACTATCTGAATGAGTTCCAAGGTAAGAATTATGTAGGTGATTGGATTACTAAGTTCTCTACTAAGGTAGTTAAAGAGAAGGGTAAGAAAGAGTATTTTAATCTTATTCTGACTAAGGGTACTAAGAGTCCTTTGACTGAAGATGAATGGAATACTCTTAGAGGTTATCAGGCTATTACTGAAGAGCTTAATACTGCTATTATGAAGAAGCATGAAGCAGCTAAGAATGGTCAGTATGCTACTCCTAACTATGCTGAAGAGGAAGTAGACCCTAATAGTGAAGACCTTTGGGAAGAAGAGGAAGTAGAACAAGAAGTTCTTCCTCCAATTAAGAAGAAAGCTGGTAAGAAGGCTAACTAATACTTTACTGTACGTAGCTCAACTGGATAGAGATAGCACTAGTAACCGAGCGGAGCTTCTACCTCCGTAAACGTAATTGGAGTTGAAAATGGGAGTTCGAGTCTCTCCTAGTGCGCCATTATATAAGAAGATATAAATTAATGTGGTTAATAAGTCATACAGTTAAGAAAGGGGATTATCTATATGCTGTTGTTAAGGATCATCCTAAAGCAATAGATCATGGTTATGTGTTACATCATAGAGTGGTAATGGAGAACCACCTAGGTAGAATGTTAGAATCTAATGAAATAGTACATCATAAAGACCACAATAAAAATAATAATACTATAGACAATTTAGAAGTCATGACTGTAGCGGAACATACTAAACTACATCATCCTGCTGGAAAAACGTATATTGATTTGGTATGTCCTGTCTGTAGCAAAGCCTTTAAAAGAGAAAAAAGAAATTTTAGACCTAATATAATTGCTAAGTGTAGTAGATCATGTAATGGTTTAAACAGTAGGAATATACAATTAGGTAGAATTTAATACTACTAAACTGAGGTATCTTAATGGTTAAAGAGTCCGTCTTATAAGCGGAAGATTGATGGTTCGAATCCATCCCTCAGTACCAATATTAAAAACCTCCTTACTATAGGTAATAGTTATGCTTAATGAAAATCCAATTACCTTTGCTTTTAAACGTTATTTATCTTCTGCTATCAGAGGTGAAGTAGAAATCTCTGAAGAAGGTATTGAAGCCTTTGGTAATACGTGTAAGGAGATACTTAAGAAGCAGTTTAAAAAGCCTAGTGAGGATGATCTTAAGTTTAGAGTACGGCCTAGTAATTTAGGCTCTCCCTTATGTCAGCTAGAGTACCAGAGAGCAGAAGCAGAAGGCTTACTTGATAATGATCTTATTGAGGAACAGGACTATAGCTTTAAGCTTAAGATGCTTATTGGTGATGTTACTGAAGCAGCAGTGCTTACTATCATGAAGGAAGCT
>ERZ650304.134-NODE-134-length-45993-cov-11.514302_pt1 | contig 45993 bp, 62 predicted proteins | sample MGYA00376240_ERZ650304 | MGnify/ENA primary metagenome ERZ650304 (study PRJEB26733, sample SAMN07839271) | wastewater metagenome | biome: small river; feature: stream; material: water | place: USA: North Carolina | collected 2016-03-01 ...
TCACGCTCTCCGCGCAAGCCACGGTCAACGGCCTCGTTGATGTCCTGATCGACGTTCAACCGGCACAGCCCATCGGTACGCTCGCCTCGCTCGGTACGGCTGCGGCTGCTGGCGTCGGCGCTCGCGCCACCGTCACGGACGCTTCTGCCGCCCTCGCTTCCGCCACGGTCGGCACGACCATCACCGGCGGCGGCGCGAACATCACCCCGGCCTTCTCGGACGGCGTGAACTGGCGCTTCGGCTAAGGCTCGGGCGAGCGCCGCACTGATAAAGCGCGAGGGGAACTGGTGTCCCCTTCGCTCGCCCTGCGGGGCCACGTTTCCTCCGGCGTGGCCCCGCTGCCTTTTTATAGGAGGACTACCGATGGCTGACGAAATCCCGGACGACACCCCCGTTGAGCAGATCACGGACGCGGAACCGCCCAAGATCATCAAGCGCAAGCGGGTCCGCAAAAAGAAATCAGGTGACTTGCTCGATCCGTACGAGTACCTTGCAACGGAGTTTGGAAAGGAACTGGTCGCCCCTGTGGACAAGCTGCCCGCCGACTGCACATGGTATGCGTGGAAGGGTCCGCCGGACGCGGCGGCCATGTTCTTCGACACTCGCAAGTTCGAGCGCTTCACGTACATCGCCCAACTGAAGGCGTTGCCTGAAGGTGCAACTGGAGGCTGTGTTTTCTTCTAATGGCGCAGATTACCCCGGCAGAAGTCATTCAGCGCGTGAAGCGCTACCGCTCGTCGTTCCCGACGTTTGCGGAGCAATGCCTGAAAATCCGGGACAAAGCGTCTCAAGTCGTCCCGTTCGTCATGAACCCGGCGCAACTCTACGTCCACGAGCAGATCGAAGCCCAGAAGGCCAAATACGGCTACGTCCGCGTGCTGATCCTGAAGGGTCGGCAGCAGGGCATTTCAACGTACGTCGAAGGCCGCTTCTACTGGCGCACCTCGCTGTTCAAAAACCAACACGCCTTCATTCTCTCGCACGAGCAGCCCTCCGCCGACGCCATCTTCCAGATGGTGGACCGATACCACCGCGCGAACCCGATTGCGCCCAAGACGGGCCGGGCCAACATCAAGGAACTGATGTTCGAGCGGCTTCAGTCGAAGTACGCGGTCGCCACGGCGGGCTCCAAGGGCGTCGGGCGCGGCCAGAACAACACCCTGTTCCACGGCTCCGAGGTTGCTTTCTGGAAGTCGGACACGGAGCACTTCGCGGCGTCGGTTCAGACCGTCGCTCTCCTGCCCGGCACCGAAGTCATCCTCGAAAGCACGGCCAACGGCACCTCCGGCGAGTTCTGGAGCAAGTGGCAGGACGCCGTACGGGGCATCGGTGACTATCTGGCAATCTTCGTGCCTTGGTACTGGTCGCCGGAATACCGTCGTACGCTACCCGAACAGTTCGAGCTTGATCCGACCGCAGAGGAAGGCGAGATGTCGGAAGTCGAGTACGCCGAAGCCTTCGGCCTCGACCTCGAACAAATGTGCTGGCGGCGCTACAAAATTCAGGAGCTTGGCTCGGTCGGCAAGTTCAAGCAGGAATACCCTGCCACGCCCGACGAGGCGTTCCAGTCTGCCGATAAGTCGAGCCTTATCAAGCCTCTGACCGTCCTGAAGGCCCGCAAACGCAAGCTGGAAGCCTCCGGCCCGCTCATTATCGGCGTGGACCCGGCTGGCGACGGCGGCGACCGCTTCGCTGTGGCATGGCGGCGTGGTCACAAGGTCACTAAAATCGACTTCCGGCTCGGAATTGGCGAGCCCGAGGCGCTGGAGTGGATCAAGCAGATTATCCGCGAGGACAAGCCAGCCGCCGTTTTCATCGACAGCGGCGGCATCGGGCGCTATCTAATAAATTTCTTGCGCGCAGCAGGCCCGCAGTACGCTTCTGTGGTCAACGCAGTCAACTTTGGCGCGAAATCGCAGGCAAAACATGCCAAACCGAAGGTTGCAGGCCCGATCAACCGCCGCGCGGAGATGCACGAGCGGATGAAGCGCTGGCTGGAGCAAGAGGACGGCGTGCAAATTCCCGACCGCGACGACCTCCAAGCCGACTTGACGGCCACCCCGATCAAGCCTACCCTGAACAACGACCTGCAACTCATGTCCAAGGCCGAAATGCGCGCCAAGGGCATTCGAAGCCCCGACTTGGCCGACGCCATCGCGCTGACGTTTGCGGATTTGAGCTATTTCTCTGCTTGGAGCGAGGAGAAGCCCAAACCCGACCCGAACCTCATTGACACTTGGGTCGAAGTCACCGATACTGGCGCTCAAATTGACCCTTCAGCGGGTCCAAACTCTTGGATGGGCTTCTGATGGCCGAACTGCTCAACACGCCAGTCGTACGGGACACGTCCGCCATGTTCGTCAATGACGACACGGCGCGCATCGACAATGACGACGCGAAGACGAAAAAGCCCGATTTTGAGCTTCCGAAGGGGTTTGACGACGAAACCGCCTTCCTGCGCTATGCTGTGCAGACGTACAACGACGACGTGACGGCAGACTTCCTGAACACGCAGGCCATGGTTGACGACGCGCGCTTCGTCATTGGCAAGCAATGGGACGTGGACACCGAGCGCCGCCGCCTGAACGCCAAAAAGCCCGTCATGACGATCAACCGCCTTCCGGCGTACGTCGCACAGATCATGGGCAACCGCCTCCTGAACGAAACGGTCATCAAGGTCATCCCGGACGAGGGCGGCACGAAAGAACGCGCCCGTGTGCGGCAGGGCCTGATCCGCAGCATCGAGAAGCACTCCCGCGCGGACCTCGCATACGACACCGCGCTTCAGAACAGCCTTATCGGCGGCCTCGGCAACTTCGCCCTTGACCACGAGTACGCCCGGTACGACGTGTTCGACCAAAACCTCAAGATTGTCCGCATCCCTGACCCGCTGGCCGTGGTCTGGGATCACATCGCCATTGAGCCCTCGGGACGAGACGCCACGCACGTCTTCGTTGAGGAGCGCATGAGCCGAAAAGCGTTTAAAAACGCCTATCCGTGGGCTTCCATGGGCGAGTTTGGCGGCGACACGACCTATCTGGGCCAGTTGACCGCTACCGGCTGGTACACGGTTGACACCGTCCGCGTGGTCAAGTTCTACCGCATGTGCCACGAGGAGCGCATCGTCATTCTCGACGCGACGACCGAGAAGGTCATCGACGTGACGGACGAAGACCCCAAGTCGTACGAAGGAAAGATCGCGGTCAACCCTATCACCGGCGAGCAATACAAGCGCATCGCGCAGCGTCCCTACTGCGAAATCTACAAGCTGTCCGCCACGGACATCCTTGAAGGCCCGACCCGTCTGAATACCAGCCGCGTGCCCGTTTTCCGGGTTCCGGGCTGGGAAGTGTTCATTGGCGACGAGCGCCACCGCTGGGGCATGGTCCGCTTCGCGAAAGACCCGCAGCGCATCCACAACTACTGGCGTTCGGTCATCGTTGAAAAGCTGATGCAAACGCCCCGCGCGAAGTGGAAGGCCACGAAAGAGGCCGTCCAAGGCTTTGAAAGCAAATGGCGCAACAGCCACCTGACTGATGACCCGCTGCTTCTGTGGAACGGCGACAGCGGCCAAGAGCCCCAAGAGGTTCAGCCCGCGCAGATCGAGCCCGCCCTGATCCAAGAGGCCAACATGGCTACTCAGGACATCAAGGACGTGCTCAACATGCACGAGGCGGCGTTGGGCCAGCAGTCCAACGAAGTCTCTGGGAAGGCCCTAAACGCCCGGCAGCGCGTGAGCGAGCTTGGCGTCGTCATCTACTTCTCGAACCTAAACGGCGCTATCGAAGAATGCGGTCGTACGATCAACGAGGTCATTCCTGACTTCTACGACACGGCGCGCACCGTCCGCACGATTGGCGAAGACGGCAAGGCCGACCTCGCCAAGATCAACCAGCCCGGCGGCGTGGACATCTGCGAAGGATCGTACGGCATCACTGTCACGACCGGCCCGAGCTACACCACCCGGCGCGTAGAGGCCGTAGAAAGCATGCTTTCGCTGCAAAACGCGAACCCCGAGGCCATGGCCCCGGCTCTGGACCTCATGGTTTCCGCCATGGACTGGCCGGACGCCGACGCCATCGCCAAGCGCCTGAAAAAGTCCAACCCCATCGCAGCGGCGGAAATCGACCCTTCGGAAATGAGCCCGGAGGAGCAACAGCAGTTCCAAGTCGCGCAGCAGAAGGCCCAGCAGGCCGAAGCCATTGCCATGAAGATGCAAGAGCTTCAGATGGCGGAGCTTTCGTACAAGATCGCGGAACTGAAAGCCCGCACGCAGCAACTGGAAGCCCAGACGAAGGCCACGAACGCCCAAGCGGTCGCCACCATCGTCGGCATCGACAAAACCATCGCGGAAACCGCCAAGATCGAGGCCGAAATCGGTCAGGTTGGCGCTCCCGAGGCGGAAGACCCGCTCATGGCCGGTCAGGTCGAGGCCCAACAGCTTCAGAATGCCCGCGCCCGGATAGACAACGAAATCGCAGCCGACCAGCGACATATCAACATCGCGCAGACCCTCCACGAGCTTAACCCGCCCGAGGAAGCCGAGTTCACCTTGAACGGCGGGCGCGAAGATGGTATGGAAGTCCAACCCCCAGCGCCAGAAACCCCCACGGAGGAATAAAATGGCCGACGTAGTTAACAACGGAAACGACAGCCCGGCCCAAAAGCCGGGTGAGGCCGCAGGCTCGAACCAAACGGCAGGCTTCCAGAGCTTTGCCGAGTTCGAAGCCCAGATGGCGCGCGAAAACGAAGCCGGAAGCGCCACCGCCTCCGTCGCTACCCAGCAGAACGACGCTGGCGTACGACCGGCCAGCCAGATCGCTGACGAAGCGGCCAAGGCTCGCGAAGCCGAAGAAGCCGCCGCCGCCGGTGCTGACGACGAGGACGAAGACGAGGATGGCGACGAGGAAGCCGCCGCCGCTGGCGCTGCCGACGAACGTACGGCGGAACAGAAGGCCGCTGACGAAGCCGCCGCCAAAGGCCCGCAGAAGGCTGGCCTGAAGAAACGCCTTGGCGAACTGGTCCGAGAAAAGCACGAGACTGCCCGTCGCGAAGCCGAAGCGCTCGCTCGCGCAGAGGCCGCCGAAGAACGTGCCCGGCTTGCCGAGGAAGCCGCCGCACGCGGCGAAAAGCCCAAAGCGGCCAAGCCCGCCGCCGGTGAAGGCCCGGCGCGGCCCAAGCCCGAAGACTTTGAGTTCGGGGAGTATGACCCGAACTATCAAGACGCCATCGTGGCGTGGCGCGTTGAAGACGCCCTCGCCAAGCGCGATGCAAAAGTCGCCCAACAAACGGCGGAAGAACAGCGTCGTACGCTCGAAAACGAGCGCAACACGCGCTGGGGCGGCATCATCGAGAAAGGGGCGTCCAAGAACCCCGACTTCGAACAGAAGGTGCTCTCCGGCCAAGGCTGGAAACTTTCGAAACAAATGTGGGAAATGTCTGTTGACAGCGATGTCGGACATGACGTACTTTACCACCTCGCATCCAACCCGGACGAAAGCGCCCGGATTTTCGACCTCCCGCTCACCCGTCAGGCTGCGGAGTTCGGCAAGTTGGAAGCTCGGTTCACGCAACCGTCGCCGGAAGGCAAAAGCGTGGCGAAGGACGGAGCGGCTGGCAAGCTGCCGAAGGCACCTGCACCCCAATCGAGGGTTCGTGGCGCTGGAGGCCAGTACAAGACAGACGCTGGAACCAAAGACTTTGCTGCTTTCGAGGCCATGATGAAGGCCGAAGAAGCGGCGCGGCTCGCAGCCAAATCGTAAACCCCCTTCGCCCTAGAAAGGCACCAAAATGAACCAGTTTCTGAACGATCAAGTCTATGCCAACGTCATGCTCTTGCTGGTCAAGAACAACATGGTCATGGGCAAGCTGGTGGACACCAAGTTCACCAACCAAGTCACCGACAAGAACGGCCTGAAGATCAGCGTCAAGCGTCCTCCGCGCTTCGTCATGACTTCGGGTCCGGCGCTCGACCTGCAAGACATCGTGACCGGCTCCACGTCGGTCGATGTGGACCAGTATTCGAACGTCCACATCTCGATCACGGACCTCCAGTACGTCCAGTCCTACAACGAACTGGTCAAGGCCCAGACGATGAAGTCGGCGGCGTCGGCGCTCGCGCAGGGCATCGACAGCTACCTGCACACCTTCACCCAGAAGTTCCCCTCGTGGGTCAACGCGCCGGGCGCGATTGCCGTGGACAAGCCGTTCGCTTCTCCGCAGCAGGAAATCCCGGTCTGGGCTCGCCTCGAAAACCTCGCGGTCCCGACCTCCGACCGTGTCGGCTTCATGACCATCAACGACAGCGCTGGCGTCCAAGCCTCGTTGATCGACAAGTTCATGACGGCTGAAGCGTCCAACGCGATGAAGAAAGCTCGTATCCCGATGCTTTCCGACATCGACTACTACCGGACCCAAGCGCCGTCCGTCCTCGTGACGGGTACGCGCGCTCAGACCGGCGCTGGCGCAGTCAACGGCGCGAACCAGAACGTCAACTACGAGACGGTCAAGGACAGCATGACGCAGTCCCTTATCGTCAAGACGGCTGGCGCGAACGCGACGATCAAGCGCGGCGAAGTCTTCACGATCCCGAACGTGTTCCGCATCAACCCCCGGACGCAGTCCATCGTGACTGACCAGACCGGCGCGGCTGAACTGATGCAGTTCACGGTCGTCAACGACGCGGTTGCTGACGGTGCTGGTGCGGTCACGCTCACCATCTCCCCGGCGATCATCGTCCCGAACACGGGCGGCTCGCTGGCAGTCCAGCGCGTCAACACCGCCTTCGCCACCGCCTCGGCGGCCCCGGCGGACAGCGCTGTGCTCTCGTTCGCGGGCAACGCCTCCAGCGCCTTCTCGCAGCGCGCTGCATGGCACAAGTCAGCCATCCAACTCGTGTCGGCCCAGCTTGTGACGCCCGCCACCGGCGTCTCCAGCTTCGCCAGCGACCCGGAAACCGGCATCTCGATCCGCTACTGGCGCGGCTCGGACATCGCTACCGGCGCGCACATCCACCGCTGGGACTGCATCTACGGTGCAGAAGTGGTCGATCCGCTGCTCGGTACGCGCTTCTCCGGCTTCTAAGCCTGAGACGAAAGAAACAGGAGAGGCCCGGCTTGAAACCGGGCCTCTTTTGTGTCAAGCTGCCTGAACTGCCCCCAAATCCCGAGAGGACCGCGCTATGACCTACGCTTTCCAACCCTATCCCGCTCACCGCCACGGCCCGAACGGCGCGCTCCGCGTCGTCAACAATGCCGATGAAGATGCGCAGGCGCTAGCCGAAGGCTTCGCCACCCACCCGTCGCTCGTCGGCAAGCCCAAGCCCGCTGACGTTCCGAAGACCCCTGCCCCGCCGCCCGCCGCCGTCGCAACGCCCAAGGCGGCGAAGGCTGCACCGAATGACAAGCCTCAGAAAGAGGCCGCGCCTGCTCCTGTGACGCCCGCCGCCACCCCGCTGGAAGACGCCATCGAGAAAGCCGTTGAGGCGCAGCCCGCTGCCTTCGACCGTGCCGTCGCGATTGCCGCTCTTGAGGCCGCCAACTTCGAAGTTGATCCGGCCACCACCGACGAAGAACTGGTCGAAGCCCTCGCAGAACTGGCGAAGTAAGCCATGACCACGGCTGGCACCATCGTTGATCGCTGCTTTCGCGAGAACAACCTTATCCAGCTAGGCAAGACACCCTCCGTAGCTCAGGCTACGGAGGCCCTTGACTATTTGAACCGGCTCATAAAGTCGATGCTCGGCACCGACGAGGGCGAACTGCTCCTCGACTGGAACGTGCCGTACGTCGGAACTAACAACTCGCGCTGGCCGCTCTACAACGAAAACCCGGCCCAATCGTCTACCATCTACCAAGGCCCGCCGCCCAACACGCGCCTCCTCGTCCGTACGACGAGCCCCTTCACCGTCTACTTCCAGAACATCCCGCCCGATGGCGCGCGGATGGCGCTGGTCAACGTAGGCGCAGACTTCGTCACGAACCCCCTCACGCTGCACGGCAATGGCCGCCTGATCGAAGGCGCACAGTCCATCGTCGTCAACACGAACCCCGCTGTGCCACTTCTGTGGCTGTATCGCGCCGACCTCGCAAACTGGATCGCTCTGGAGTTCCCGTTGGCGACGACCGACGAAGTGCCGTTCCCGGACAGCTTCGATGACTTCTGGGTGTCGCTGCTTGCCGTACGACTGGCACCGCTGTACGGCAAAGAGCCGAACGCGATCACGGCTGGCGTTGCCCAGAACGGCATGAAGCAGTTCCGCGCTCGTTACGCGCAGGAAGTGCCCACGGCCAACTTCCCGGAAGCCGTGATCTTCAACAGCTATCAGTCTTGGGGCGGCGGCTGGGGCTGGGAGCCCGGCAACTAATGGCCGAAGATACCCCGCAGCCTAAGCCCCTTCCGCTCGGTGTCGGCGCGTTCAAGCGCCAGTATGGCCGCATGCCGGAAATCAAGCTCATTAACCGCTTTTTCGAGCGGAACCCGTCGAACCCCACCGACGAGGTAGCGTTGCTTTCGCGCCCCGGCTCTATCGACCTGACAGGGTTCGGTGAAGGCCCGATCCGCAACATCTTCGCCCAAGAGGGCACGTTTGACGGCTCCGCCTTTGTCGTCTCGAAAGACAAGCTGTTCCGCTACACGAAAGCTGGCGTGAAAACGCTCATTCCCGGCCTTATACAAGGCGACGGGGCACCGTCCATGGCGGGCACCGACGAGTTCCTGTTCATTGCTGACGGCACGACCCTGCAATTCTATGACGGCGTCGGAAGCCGCGCCTCGGGCGTCCTGACCGTCACCGGCGCGATAGGCAACGGCCAGACCGTGACACTCAACGGCCTAGTCTACACCTTCAACACGGTCCTAGGCGGCGCAGGTTCTGTGCTGATCGGCGCGAGCATTGAGGAAGCGCTTCAAAACCTTGCTGATGCGGTCAACAGCGTCCCTGAGACGGTCGGCATCGCTTACGGCACCGGCACCGTGGAGAACACCTTCATCGCGTCCGAGTGGAGCCCGCAGATCGTCGGCGCAGGACCGAACTACACCCTAACCTTCTATGCGCGCACCGGCGGCGTGGTCGGCAACACCTACACGACCACCGAAACCATGCCCAACGGCTCGTTTGCTGCGGCCACGCTGCTCGGCGGTACTGCGCAAGCCCTGTCTGGCATACCGACGCCTGATGACGTTGCAATCGTCTCCCTGACCGTTCTGGGAGGCTTTGTGCTGTGTCTCGTGTCGAACAGCCAGACCATCTACTTCATTCGCCCCGGCGAGTTCTTGATCGACCCGCTGGACTTTTTCTCGTCCGAGAGCTTGCCCGACGAGGGTATCTCCCTGATGACCATTGGCGACCAGTTCTGGTGCTTCAACAAGCAGTCCACCGACGCCTTCTACCTGTCCGGCGACGGAGACGCCCCATTCGCGCAGTTCCAAGGTCGGAGCTTCACAAAAGGTGCTCTGGAAGGCACCGCCGTACGCCTTGACCCTGAAGTTGTTGTTGTGGGACACGACGGGATCGTGTATGCAGTAGGTGGAAGCGGCCAACAGCGTATCTCGAACCACGGTATCGAGGAACGCATTCGCAAGGCTCGGAAGCAAGAAAGGCTGAACCCGTAATGACCATCCTGTGGGCAGACAACTTCAACATCTACGGCCCGGCAGGCGTGGGCGATGCTCGCGCGCAGCAAGGCTTCTGGAACGGTATGCTCGTCACCGTGCCGTCGTTCGAGACGACTGGCAAGCGTTGGATGCGGGTCAGCGCCACCGGAGGTTTCCAAGCCCGACGCGGCCTTGGGAGCACGCAAACGTCGCTCGGCTGCGCGACCCGCTTTTACTTCCAACAGTATCCTCCGGCGAACAACGCACGCATCATCGAACAGGTCGATGGCGTCGGCTCGCGGACCTTCCACATCGAGGCGACCAACGACGGCAATCTTAGCATCATCAACAGCGCGGGCACCGAAGTCACGCGGACGGTAACGCCGTGTTTCTTCCCCGGCACCGCCCACAAGATGCAGTACCAGATGGTCTACCACGCCACGCTCGGCTCGGTCGAAGTGCGTATTGACGGCGTCCCGGTCATCGGCGGCACGTCTGGCATCAACGGCTCGAACCTCGTGCTCAATGGAAACTGCACCCAGATCGGCACCAGTGACCAAGCGGGCTCGGCGGCCAATGACTGGTATGTGGACTTCATGGTTCCGTACACGCTGTCCGGCACCTACAACTCGAACTGGCCGAACATCTCCGGCGTAGCGAACCTGCAACTCACCGGCGCACCTGTGAACACCTTCACGGGCCGCCCGCTTCAGCTTTTCGGTGCAGGCCAACTCGAAATCCCGACGTCCAGCGGCGACGCACTCGATTGCTCCACGTCTGCCAACTTCGACCTTGGCAACGGCGCGTACACGCTGGAAGGCTGGTTCCGTCCGAACCTTCAGCCCACGGGCACGCAGGAAGCGATGCTCTGGGGCAAGTGGAACACTGCCACGAACAAACGCTCGTACCGACTGGTCCACTACGGGCCGTCGCTCAACAACGGCACGCTCCGCTTCGAAATCTCGACTGACGGCACGACCGGCGGTATCGTCACAATCTTCCAGACCTCCGTTCCCTTCAATTGGGTTCGCGGGCGCTGGTACCATGTTGCGGTCAGCCGCTCTGCGAGCGTGACGCGTGTGTTCATCAACGGCCAGCAAATCGGCCTCGCCATTGCGGACGCGAACACTTACTTCGCAGCAGGCGTCAACGCCAAATACGCGGTCGGCGGCACCATGAGCGGTACCGGCACGACGGTTCAGGCCAACACGAGCTTCAACGCGCGCTTTGACGAACACCGCGTCACTGTCGGCGTCGGTCGCTACACTGCCAACTTCACGCCTCCGGTCGCCGCATTCCCGCGCAACGTCGGCGGCGATCCGTCGTTCGCCAGCGTCCAGCTTCTCTGGGGCCTCGACAACTCTGTCGTGGACGAAAGCACGACGGCTCCCAAGACGCTCGCGCTTCGCGGCACAGCCGCACGCGCGACGCCCGCTGACGCATCGGCAAACTACCTGTCGGCGCAGCCGCTGGACCCGCTGGACGAACGCTACCTCGAAACGCCGTTCCTGCCTGCCACGAACGTACTGCAAGCCTCCGCAAACTTTGCGAACGGCGAACAGGTTGTGGTCGGCGCGACGACTTACACCTTCAACACGGTGCTCGGCGCGGCAAACTCGATCCTCATTGGCGCGACGACCGTTGACAGCCTGACGAACCTTCAGGACGCCATCAACCTCGGGCCGGGCATCGGTGTACGCTACGGGACCGGCACGCTGCAAAACGCCTCGGCGTTCGCCGCGCTCGGGCCGACCGTGTCTGATCTTAGCTGCCAAGCCATCATCAACGGTTCGGCGGGTAACACCATAGTCTCGACGGAAACGGCGGCGAATGCCGCGTGGCTGCAAGGCGCAACCTTCACCGGCGGAGCGAACATCCCGTCTCCGTCCGAGTACACCATCTCGTCGCTCCCGCCGACCACCACGGGTATCCGCGCACTGTTCCTTGTTGACCTGTCGTACGTCCCGTCCGACAACGCTACGCTCCAGAAGTCGCTCGTCGTCTCCGGCGTGGCTGCGGCTGGCGCGGCCAACCCCTTGAGCACGACGCCGTCGTACAAGGGCGACCTGTTCGAGCAAGACCCGAACACCGGCGCAGCACTTACGCCAACGTCCGTCGTCAACGGCAGGATACGCCTCACTCGTACGGCGTAAGGGGAGCTAGGCAATGGCTACGCCGACCGCCTTTAGCCCGCAAATAATCGCCCTCGCGCCGTTCGCACAGTTCGGCGCGATACCGGCCACGCCTGAGCTTATCGCTATGGGTGTGTTCGATGCAACGCGCTATGTGCCTACCGCTGACACTGTTCAGCTTGTGGCTATGGCGGTCATTGAGGAAGCTACAGACCCTGAAAACGTCCCCAACATCATCCAGTACAGCGTCGTCGCTGTGTATGGCGAAGGTGCGCCTGAAGACTTCCGCCTTCGCGCATGGGGCTTCACGATGGACGGACACCGCTTCTACGTCCTGCACCTTGGCGAACAAGGAACCTTCGTCTACGACTTCACATCCGGCGAATGGTCGGAATGGAAGACCGAAGGCTTCGACACCGGCTGGAATGCTTACGTCGGCCTGAATTGGGGCTCGGAAGACCGCATCATCGCTGGCGACCGCCAGAACCCCATCGTGTGGGAAATCGACCCCGAGAGCTTCATTGACGAAGGCTTCAAACCGATCAAGCGCACGGTCACGGCCATCATCCCGCAGTCGGGCTTTGGCTGGAAGTCGCATGACAGCGTCCAGCTTTATGCCAGCGTTGGCGACCCCAGCGCGGCAGCGCCCACCATCGAACTGACGTTCTCAGACGATCAGGGCCAGACGTGGGAGGCTCCGGCTGACAGCATCATCGTGCTCGAACCCGGCGACAACAGCCAGCAGCTTGACTGGATGTCGCTCGGCTCGTTCCAGTCGCCGGGACGCATCATCAACATCACGGATTGGGGCGGCGTGGCGCGCATCGACCGTGCAACATACGAGAGCGACTAATGGCTCGTCGTACGATCTTGAACAACTCCGGGGCCGACCCGATCCGCAAAGACATGAAAATCGTCAACCCGGACGGAACGCCGACCGACGCCTTTCTTCGGAACTGGCAGCGCCAGCGTGCGTCCAACAGCGGCACGGCGACGAACATTGACGAGGCCATCGCCCTCGTTAACGCGCTTTCCGCAAAGGTAATCGGCGTCACAGCGCCCATCACCGGCGGCGGCGCGCTCGGCGGCGTAATCACGCCCATCGGCCTTGCTGACACGGCTGTAACGCCCGGAGCTTACACGAACGCCAACATTACTGTGGATCAAAAGGGACGCATCACGGCGGCGGCGAACGGCTCCGGCGGCGGATCGCGTTGGGTAAACGGCGCGAGCGGCGATAGCAACTTCATCGGGACCAACGCGCGAGCGACCAAAGGCAGCCCGTTTCTTCCAAGTGCCAACATCAGCGTTGACGCCATATGGTTCGGCGTCGATCCGTCCGCAGCGGGCCAAAACCACGTCGTTCAGGTTGTGACGATCCCCGGCGCTGTTTCCGCAGGTGTCGTCGGCGTTGTGGTTGCTACCAGCAACGTGCTAGCGCCTGACGCAACGGAAGACTTTCGGCGGTTCACCTTCGCAGCACCCCTTACTTTGACCAGCGGAACGCAGTACGCCATCCTGCTCGTTAACCAGTCTGGTATTGGTACGACGGTTTGTCGCGCACTGGAATGTCAAGCCGGAGCGCGGGCATGGCAGCCGAACGCTCCGGGCTTCCAAAACCAGTTCATCTACGAGTATGCAACTGTTGGCGTGGTCGCGGCGCAGGTTCCGACCGCCACCTTCTCGTCAAAATACTGCTTCTATATCGAAGGCACTTTCTAGCTTGACGCCGGGGGTCATACTAGCGTAAAAGGGCTATATCTACCAATCACCCCAGCAGAGAGTGCCAGCATGACCAAATTTCTCGAAAGCCTGAAAGGCTACCGAACCATAATCGTCAACGCGATTTTCGCGTTCGTCGGCGTGCTGATCGCGCTCAACGTCATCCCTGCGTCCGAAGCCGCTGGCATCACGCAGGAAAGCATCGCGCAGAACATCGACCTGTTCATTGGTGGCCTCGGCGTAGCCGGTGCAGCCATCAACATCGTTCTCCGCCTCGTGACGAACACGAAGGCCGGGAAACAGTCGCCGCAGACCCCGCAGGTGTCCGGCTAATTTGCGCATCACCCCGCCGTGCTTAGTCGTACGGCGGGGCTAGCGCATTAAGGGAGCCCAGAATGGCTTGGATTTCAGCAGCAATCGGCGTCGGCGGCGCTCTCCTCGGCGGAAGCTCCGAGAAGAAAGCGGCCAAGCGCGCCGCAGCGCAGATCGAACAAGGCATCAAGCGCGTCGAGACGCAAACCGGCCTGAAGTCCACCTACAGCCCCGGCGGCGCGGCTGCGTTCTCGCAAGCCCAGAACCTGCTCGGTATCGGCACCGGCGCACCGGCGCAGATCGACCCCGCCACCGGCCAGCCCATCCCCGGCACGAGCGGCGCGGAGCAAGCCCAAGCGGGCTTCCAGAACTACCTCAACAGCGCAGGCTACAAGACCCAGCTTAAAGGCGGCATCGACGCCCTGAACAGCAACGCCGCCGCACGCGGCATGCTGAAGTCCGGCGCGACCCTGAAGGCGACCCAGCGCTTCGGCGCGGGCCTCGGGCAGCAGTATTTCAACAACTACATCGGGCAGCTTAACACGCAGGCCGGGTACGGTATGCAGGCCGACCAGACGCTGGCTGGCGCGTACACGAACGGCGCGACCGGGCAGGCCAACGCGAACATGGCCGCCGGTGCGGCGCAGGGCAACGCCATCGGTGACGCGGCCCAGAACATCGCTGGAGCCATCGGTTACTACAACAAGCCGAAGGGGTAAGGCATGGGCAAGTACAACGTAATCGGCAGCTTCATCGCCGGGCAGGAAGCCCGCCGGGCCGCCGACGAACAGAACTACATCAGCGAGCGGCGCAAGATCGAAGACCCGCTCAAGGACAAGCAAGCATCCCGTGTTGACGCCGCGCGCCAAGGGCTCGTGGACCAGTACGGTGTGCAGGCTGGCGATCCTACGTCGTACGGCCAAGTGCGCGGCACGCAGCGCGCCGACGACCTGCACCCTGCCGAAGTCGAACAGGCCGGGCTTCGTACGACCGGAATGAAGCTGTCCAACGAAGGCCAGCAGATCGGCAACGACGCAGCCGCCTTCAAAGCCGCCGAAGCCGAAAAGCTCGCCGCTCGCGAGGGCATGGGCCGTTTGTACGCTGCCATGGGCGCTGCCGGTGTCAACGACCGCGCCACGGCCAACGCATGGCTCGCGGCGCAGACGCCCGAGAACCTTCAGCGCATCACCGGCCAGCCCACGGACCCGGCCAAAATCCCGCAATTGCTCGACCAGCTTGACGCGGCCCCGGAAGGCTTCGAAGCGGGCCTCCGCGCACAGCGCACGGCCCTCGGCAACCCCGAGAAGTTCCGCCAGATCATCACCGGCATGAAAGACGGCAAGCCCGTCTATGAGGCCATCTCCGACGAGCAAGCGCCGGGCACTCTCGACGTACGACCGGGCGGACCCAACGACGACCTCGAACGCCAGCTTCTGCAAGCTCAGATCGGGCAGGCGAACCGGGCGAACCAGCCGAAGGGCGTTGTGTCGCCGGAAGACCAAGCGGCCAAGCTCGACAGCCTTCTGTTCTCCATCGGGGACATGAAGACTGTTCTGGGTGAAGCCTCGCGCTCGGGAGCCATCACGAACGATCAAGGCGACTTCGTCAGCAACCTGTTCTCCGGCGACAACCCCGCCGGACGCTTCGTCGGCCAACTCACCGGCGACCCGAAGGAAACGCTGCGCACGCAGATCGACAACAAGGCCACCGCGCTCCTCAACGCCCTTATCCACATGGACGGCAGCACGTCCTCGCGCCTGTTCGACAGTAACGCGGAAAAAGACCTGTGGCTGCGCTCTCTCGGCGTCGGCGGCTCGTACCAAGCCCGCCTGAAGGCCGTGGAAGACTTCGAACGTCTCGCCAAGGCTCGCATGGCCGACCCGCGCCGCGCGGGCCGCGCTCCGCTGGACGCCGCTGGCCCTGCCCAACAAGAACAGCCTACGGCGCAAGTCGGCGGCGGAAATCTACAGCAGCGCCAAGACGGCGTGTTCGTGTGGACACCGGGGACTGACTAATGCTTGTCGAAGGACCGAACGGGCTGCGGGTGGAGTTCCCTGACGGGACCGATCCGCAGACCATCAACAAAGTCATGTCGGAAATGCACGCCCGTACGACGGGCCGCACTCCGCAACAGCCTGCACAGCCTCCGCAGCGTCCTGTAGACGCGACCCCGCCGCAATCCGGCTGGGACAAGTTCGTTACCGGCTTCGACCGCCTCCCGAACCTCGTCGGCATCGGCAACATATCGTCTGGCTTCACCAAGGCGGACGTGAGCCCGGAGGAAGCAGTCAAGCGCTTCGGCCAAGGCTCCGCTGGCTCTCTGCAAGCCGCTGGACGCGCCGCTACCGGCGTGCTCGGACCTGTTGACGATTGGGTCATCGCCGGTGTCTCGGAAGCTCTCACGAACGACGCCGAAACCTTCGACCAGAAGGTGAAGCGCTCGGAAGCGCTGGCCGACCAACTGCGTGAAGACCATCCGCTGGCGTCCCTGTACGGCGACGTGGCGGGCTTCGGCTATGCGGGCAAGGCCCTGCGCGGCGTAGCGGCCTCGCGTGGCCTGCCCATCGTCGGCGGCGTGGCTGGCGAAGCCGCGACCATCACCGCGCTCCACGGCGCGGCGGAGGGCCAGAGTGCCGACCAAATCCTGCAAGACGCGGCCACGGCTGCGATCTTCGGCAAGGTGCTTCAAGGCGTCGGTGACAAGGTTGTCGCCCCGGCGGCTAAGTTCATCGCGCCGCGTATCGAGCGCGCCTTCGCCAGCAAGGCGGCCAAGGCTACCGACGAGTTCAAAATCCCCGAACACGAAGTCCAGCGCATCGCTGACCGGCTGAAAATGCCCGTCGAAGACGTGCGCGCCGGGCTTGACGACTATCTCGCGGCGAACGGCGTAGACGGCAACATCCTATCCGTCGTCAACGCCGACACCGCCGCACAGTGGGAAAAGCTCGCACGCTCCAAGAAAGGCGCTGCGGAAGCTCTGCGCGCCGGTGAAGAACAAGCCGCCCTCGCGCGCCCGGACATCGTCGCAGGCGCTGTCCGTCGTACGGGCGATAGCCAAACCGCGTCGGAAGCCATCGGCGCAGTCGAGGAAGCCGGTGCTCGCGAAGCCGGAGCCGTCAAACGTACGGCACAAGACCAGATGGCGGAGACGCGCGACATCGTCACGGCGCAGAAGCGCATCGAGACGGCGAACCAGAATGCTGCCCGCGCGCTTGCTGACCAGCAGATTGCAGAGGCCGGTGACGAACTGGCGACGACGCTTCAGCGCGGCGCGCAAGGCATCGAGACTGACGCCAACGTCGAGGCCGCTCTCACCAAGTACACGACCCAACTGCTCCGCTCAGACGGCGGCCTTGCTCAACAGCCCGTGCGCCTGACGCCGGAGTGGATCAAGGCGAACCTGCCCGGCAACCCGAAGCGCGTGTCTGCCGTCCTGAAGGACAAGGCGGACGCCCTGCCCGAAGGTGCGCAGCGCTCGAACCTGCTCAAAGCTGCCGAAGACATCGGCCTCGGCAAAGAGGTGAACCTCACCATCGGTGACGTGGACAACGTGCGCCGCGCGCTGATCGCTGGCGGCCAAGACGCTGTCACCGGCGCGAAGTGGTCGCTGTCCGAAGCTGGCAACGCGCTCCGTCGCGAAGCCGCGCGCCAAGTGCCGGACTATGCCGAAAAGTACCTGAAGGTGTTTGCCGGGACGAAGCGCGGCCTTGCTGCCCGTGACGCCACGAAGATGATCCTCGGCAAAGGCGGCAACGACGCTGCCGCCAACGTGCAAGGCACAATCGCCCGCATCACCGAAAAGGAAGGTGCCGACGCTGCCGTGTGGGTGCGTGAAGGCGCGCGTGACGGCGCTCTGCGGGCCATCGCCCAAGCGTCCCGCGACGGCGAGGAAGCCCTGAAGGCCGCCTCGAACATCATCCGCAACAGCGATGCAATCGTTCGTACGGCGGGCGCTGAAGGCCAACGCCTCGTTACGGCGGTCAACCAGACCATGGAGAACGTCGCACGCATCCGTGACGACATGGCGGACATCGTCGCAGAGGCCGGTCGCAACAAGAACATCCTGACGGACGGCATGCGCAAGCGGCTGGACGAACTGAAGCGCGCCGCGAGTACGCAGATTACGGGCATCAAGGCCGCCATCCGCCGCGACACTGGCGCTCTCCGCGCGGCACAGAAGGTGCTATCCACGAACGAAGGCGAGTTTGCAGCCGCTACCGCTGGCTCGAAACAGAACCTCGGCTCCGTCGCTCGCGGCTCCATCGCTGACGAAGCGGGATCGAGCCCGGCGTCGGCCATCAAGGTGGTCGAAGACATCGCCACGCCATCGCAGGCCCGCAAGATCGAGAAGGTCGCCGGTGCGGACACCGCCAAGGCCCTGCAAGCGGTCGGTCGTACGCAGACGAAGGCCATCGCCAACCTCAACAAAGCTGCCGCGCGCACGAAGGACGACGGCGGGCTGGGCGAGGAGCTTTCAACCGCCATCGAAGCCGCCGCCTCTCTCGCGGGCCGCGCCGGACCCGGCTACGCGACCGCTGTTGCGAAGCGCGGCATCCAAGCGTTCCAGCATTTCGGCATCTCGAACCGTGGCGCGAAAGCTATTGCTAATGCAGTTCTGAACAATGACGCACAATATGTCGCAAGGCTCATAAATCGACTTGCAAAAACTGAACGTCAACGTAAGGTGCTCACAGACGCCGTACGTTCGTTCCTGCTCGGACTTAACGTCGGCAATGTCACCAGCGCACGGTAATAAAATGAACCCGACTACGACAGTTGATACAGCCGGACAGGCAGCAATGTACGGCGGCGCGGCAGCGTCAGGACTTTTCTGGGGCCTGAGCGCTTCAGACATCGCGGTCATCTTGTCCGCGTTCGTGGCCTTCCTCGGCTTCTGCGTCCATACGTGGGCGACGATCCGCAAGGATCAGCGCGAGCAAGCCATGGCCGACGCGCACGAGGCGCGCGAGGAAGAACGCCACGAAGCGATCATGTCTTCGGGTGACACGACCCACGGCCAACTCGATGTGATCCAAGCACGCAACGACCGGGTTGACGAGGCATAAGGCTTGCTGTATCCCGGACAGACACTCTGGTCTGTCCCATGGAGACACGCTTGACCGCCAAGAAAACCCTTCAGAAAATCGCCTCTGCCTACAACCGCTCCACTTCGCTGGAGGAAGCGGCCAAAGAGTTCAACATGGGACAGACGGCGTTTCGGCGTCGTCTCATTGAGGCTCGCGAGGCTGGTATCAACGTCCGCGAAGCCAAACGTGGCGGCCCGGCCCAACTCACCGACGACGACTGCCGGGAAGCCGTGGACGCAATGTCCGTGTACGGCGCAATCGGCGCAGCGGCAGAGGCCCTTGGCATCGCCCCGTCATCCCTGCGCCATCGCCTCGCAGCCGCTGCGCAGCGGGACATCAAGCCGAAGCTGGTCGGCTCCGACGACGCGCGCCAGCCTATCGTACGACCGTTCCCGGCGAAGGGAAAGATCGCGCGCTACATCCTGACATGCGCCCAGAACAACACGCTCCTGCACGAGCCTACGTGGGCCGCGCTCCAGACCATGGCGGAGCACTATGGGGCCGAACTGCTCATCTCCACCTTCACCTACAACAAGTCCAAGGACGGCTCCGGCAAGCGCGGCACGAAGCGCGCGAGCGACGATGACGGCGAGTGGTACGACGAGCGCATCGAGCCGTACGCCGCCGACGACATGATCCAGCTTGGCAAGGGCCTGATCTGGAACGGTCACTTCAACAACTGGCCGACCGCGTCTGAGCCGCTGTCCGCCCTTCAGAACTACAACTACCGCAACTCCTCGATCTTCCCACACGTCCGCCAGCACATGGTCAGCATTGCCACGAGCCCCGGCGATGCGGCCAAGCTCCAGTACACGACCGGGACTGTCACGAAGCGCAACTACATCCAGCGCAAGGCCGGTCAGAAGGCCGAGTTCGACCACATCTACGGCGCGCTGCTTGTCGAGGTGGATCACGAGGGCCGCTGGTTCGTCCGCCAACTGAACACGGACGGTGCAGGCCGCATCTACGACATCCTGCCCGATGGCCCGATCAGCTTCTCGGCTGAAGCGGTCGTACGGCCCAAGGGTGTCAACACCATCGTCTGGGGCGACATCCACGAGATACACCTGACGGACGCGATCCGCGATCTGTGCTGGGCCAACGGTGGCGTCATCGACGCGCTGAAGCCACGCCGCCAAATCTTCCACGACCTTGCCGATTTCGAGTTCGGCCACCACAACCGCCGCGACCCGTACAAGATGTACGCGCTGAAGGTGGTGCAGCAGAAGTCCATCAAGGCGGAGTACGAGAGCACGAACCGCTTCCTCTGGATGGCCTCACGGCCCGGCGTCGAGAACGTCGTGGTCAACTCGAACCATGACCGGCACTTCGAACGCTATCTGCGCGAGGTTGACTGGCGCTGGGACTTGGAGAACGCCGAGTTCGCGGGCACGGTACACCTTGCCTACCTGCGGGCGCTGCGCGAGGGCGTGTCCTTCAACGCTATGAAGTGCGCGGTCGAGAGCTTCAACGGCCCGATCCCCAACACGCTCTGGCTGGAGCCCGGCCAGTCGTACGTCGTCTGCAAGAACGCTGGCGGCGGCATCGAACTTGGCTTCCACGGCGACCTTGGTGCGGGCGGTGCTCGCGGCTCGCTGAAGAACCTCTCCCTGCTCGGCAGGAAGGTTGTCATCGGCCACGGCCACGGCGCGGGCATCCTGAACGGTGCTTGGCAGGTCGGCGTCATGGTGCTCGATCTGGAGTACGCCATGGGCTCGCCGGGCAACTGGTCGATCAGCTTCTGCGTCATCCACGAGAACGGCAAGCGTCAGATGGTCACGATCTGGGACAACCGCTGGCACGCCTAGTGCATACTGGACTGTAACCCGCCATGGAGGAACCGATATGGCACAAGACGAAAATGCTCGGCTAGTAGCCAAGCTGGACGACATTCAGAACAACCCCGGCGACCGGGACTTCTGGAGCCAGACGTACTCGGGCGATGCGTTCTACTACAATGACGACAAGCTCGACCAGAACCCGTACAATCTGGAAGACATCGCCCACCAAACGGCGACCATCTCCCGCTACGGCGGCGCTGCGATCTACCCGTATTGGGTGGCACAGCATCAGGTCGCCCTCGCCTACGCGATCTGGGAGGAGACGCACGATCCGGTGCTCGTACTGGACGCTCTGTTCCACGACGGCGAGGAAGCCTATTACGGCGACATGCGGAGCCCGATCAAGGACCGCAACCCGGAGTTCCGGCGCATGTCTCGCGCGGCCAACGCGGCGATGCGGCGAAGCCTGCGGAAGCAGAACATCCCGGTGCCGGAGAAAGAGACGGACATGGTCCGGGCGTACGACCGCCGGATCATCGCCAACGAGAAGGCCATCGTCATGCAGCCCGCCAAGCAGGCGTGGTATGCCATGGACGGCTTCAACCCGATCCCGGACCTGCCCGTACGGCTGTTCGAGGAGATTTCGTGGCGTGAGGCCAAGAAAAGGTGGCTTGACGCAGTCGGCGCTTTCGCGCACCTAGCCCGAGTGGCGGAAGCGCTCTAAACTTCCTCGTGGCGTGAGGCTACAGCAGCCTTGCGCCACTAGGCCGCTACGCTGGTGTGCGGATGGTCCCGCGCTCACCAGCGACGATCCTAGGGGCTACTCGCTCACGGAGAGAACAAATGAGCAAAGACTATCTCACGCAGGACAGCAAGGCCCGCAAACAGACGCCGATGGCGGCTGGCCTGCTCGATTACTTCCCGGCGGCGCTCGCTGCCGTTGCGGAGCACAGCTTCTTCGGCAACGAGAAGCACAACCCCGGTCAGCCGCTGCACTGGTCCCGCCAGAACAGCGCCGACCATGCGGACTGCATCGTACGACACGTTGTCGAACGCGGCGGCTTCGATGCGGAAGGCCGTCGTCACTCCGCCGCTCTGGCGTGGCGCGCTCTGGCGCTGCTTCAGGAGGAGCTTGAGGCCGAAGGCGCTACGCCGGGCCGTGGCTCGCGCTTCCCGGAGGCGACCAAGTCTGCCGAAGTGCTCGACACGCCGGTTGACCGCATCCTCGGCGGACGCCCGGAAGCTGGCTTCAAGTCCTTTTCGGACTTCGAAGAACAGAAGGACGTGAAGGGCCTCGTGAACGCTCGCATGATCGACGCCCACGTCGGCCCGAGCGCGGCCTGGGTCATCACCGACCCGCGCGAATGGTACGCCCTGACGGGCTCGTGGCCTGAAGGTGTCGTGAAGACCGGCGCGGACGAGAACTGGATCGCGGAGTACGACTTCTACGCTGGTTCGCAGTTCGAGTTGACGCCGAAGGCTAAAAAGGCCATCGGCATCAACAAGGTCAAATCTCGTTCCTCGGGACGGAAGGCGGCGGCGAAGGCGGTGCCGGTGAAGCGGAAGGCGGCGGCCCCAAAACCTGTTCGCAAACGCTAAGGTGCTGCGGCTCGCATAGTGACTGAGGGAACCCCGGTGGCCGCAAGCTGCCGGGGTTTTCGCACCAGTAGGTGACGTTGTGCTCGATGATCTGGCAGGCAGAGCCGTACGTCAGAACGTCGCCATCAGACAGCATGATCGGCGGGTACATGCGCCGTACGGCTGACTTGGTGATAAACTCGTCAGTGACGCTTGGACCAGTCGGGAATGCTGATGTTTGGCACGACGTTAACAGCATCGTGAACCCTAGGATCGCTACGGGTAGCAGCAGCTTCAGCACTCGCATCTGACTTCTCCACAATCTCGGCCTTGGTCTTCTCACCGGCCAGTTGGTCTTTCAGTTCCTGCTCGACCTTGCCGCCGCGCCGCGCCGACCAGAGGAGGGCGATGGCCGCAGCAGAGGCCAGCAGGGCCACAATGCCCCGTACGACGATGTTTGTCCAGTCGATCATCGGATACCTTTCACGATCTTGGAGCCCGGCCCGCCAAGCTGGGTCAGTATCTGGCGGCGGTGGCGAGGATGGAAGCTGATGTGCATGACGCCCCGGTCCTGCTCAAGAATGAACTGGTCGAAGGGGACTTGGTCGGGGTGCCCGGCTAGCGCAGCGGCGACTTCCCGCGCGGCGAAGCGGATAGGCCACTTCGGGAAGTAGAAATCGCAGGCCCAGCCCAGCGCGTGGTCGCTATCCGGCACGCCGCCGACGAGCCGGTTGACTTCCGGGTTGCGGTAGCCCGACGTGATCTTGATGGGGCCGTGGCCGTACGTCCGAACAATCTCCATGAAGCGCATGGTCTGGCGAAGGTTCGCCTCGTGCTCTTTGGTCGGCGTGTTCGCGATCTTCAGCCGTACGGCTGTGTCCGAGTGCAGAAACTCGGCCATGCGGAAGTGTTCGGTGGAAAACAAAAGGGGCCTCCCGGTAAGGAAGGCCCCAAGTTACTCGCGGTGGAGCGAGAGGTCAAGCGGCTTTGAAGGCCGTCACAAGCCGGAGCATCGCGGCAGCGACCTGTTCGGGCGTGCCTTCGATGTGGATGGACACGAGAGCATCCAGTCCCCGCGCGCTGACGTTGGCCGTCTCGGCGTTCGGAGCGAACCTGTTGGGGTCTTCCTGCGTGGCCGGAGCCTCGGGAGCCGGGGCCGCTGCGGCGCGCGTGCGGCGAGCCTTGACGGGCGCGGAGGCCGGAGGAGGCGCAACAGGCGTCTCGCCATCGTGTTGGGCGCGGACGGCCTCGCGGGCCTCGTCGCCTTGCTGGATGGACTGCCCAAGGGCAGCGTTCATGTACGCAGCGGCAGCCGCCGCCACGTCTTCACCGGCTTCCTCCTCGACTTCCTCGACCGGCGGCTGGTACGAGCCAGCGCCTTGGAGTTTGCCTTGGATTGCCGCAGCTTGCGGAGCGGCGGGCTGTGCAGCCTGCGCCGACGCGGCTTGGCCCCACCCTTTCGGGGTGACGCGCGGCTTGTCTGCGGCTGGCGGTTGTGCCTGCGGCTGGGGAGCCGGGCGGTTGACGTTCTGTGCGGGCGGAGGCGGTGCGGCCCCTCCCTGCGCGGGCAGTCGGCGGATTGTCATTTGGTCCTCCGTGTTGCCCGGAGCCGCCGGGCGCGGTGGTGGTTCGTTGTTGAGCACACGCCGCATGCTCTGCAATAGGCGTGCCTGCGTCACGTCCTTGTCTTCTAGCGCACTGAATACCTCCCCGTCAAGGCTGTCCTCGACAATAAGCCTGTGGTTCATGACGCGCTCGGCGGTGTTGCCTTTGCGCCGAAGCCGCCGGATCAACTGCTCGTAATTCTCCAAGTCCCAATCGGCGGAGAACCAGATGATGTGCCACGCGCCGCCCTGTTGGAAGTTCAGGCCGTGGGCCACTGACTGCGGCTGGCACAGCATGGCCGGGTGCTTGTTGGCGTTCCACTCGTCCTGTAGCTTTTCGGCTTGCGCGCCGGTGACGCCGCTGCCCAGATATGGGACATCCCAGCCGAACTCCTCTTTGAGCCGCTTCTGGATGCGTTCGAGGTCGTGGTTATACTGGTAGGCAATGAGACAGGGCTGGCCGTTCAGGCTCTCGATCAGTTCGCACAGCGCGTCCAGCTTGGCGTCGTGCAGGTGGACCCATTCCTTCTCCTGCCCCGGCAACTGGCCGCTCTTGTAGACCGCGCCGTTCGCCATCTGCTTCAGCTTGCCGTACACAGCGGCGGAGTTGCCTGCGGTGATGACAGCGCCATCGACGTTCAGCAACATCTCTTTCTTCATCGTGTCGTACGACTTGCGGGACTTGGCGTCCAGCGGGATGATGATGTCATTGTTCCGTACGGCGGGAAGGTCGGTGTACTCCAGCCGGAACACAATCTCGCGGATGCGCTCGTGGATGCGCTCTTGGCCGCCCTTCTGGAGCTTGTACCCGAAGCCATCGAACTCGGGCTGGAAGTACATATCCCGGTAGTGGCTATAGAACCGGCCCAGCGAAGCGCCGCCGTCCAGCCACAGGAACTGACCGAACAGGTTCAGGTAGCCGTTCGGAGCCGGAGTGCCGGTGAGGCCCCACTTCCGAGGCGTGTTGTTCGTCACCTTCCGCAGCGCTTTATGTCGTACGCCTTGGCTGTTCTTCAGCTTGGTGATTTCGTCCGCGACGATGGTGTCGAAGGGCAGGCCGCCCTTGCCGCGATACTTCTCACAGAGCCACGGGAGCCCTTCGTAGTTGATTAGGAACACGTCTACGCCGCCAAGGCCCGGCAGCAGGCGGAGCCCTTCAGCGAGTATCTTGTCTTTCTTGTCGCCGTGCAGGAACTGGACGTTCAGATGCTTCGTGTGCGTCCACTTCGCCGCTTCCTGCCGCCATGTAAGCTGACAGATGCGGACGCTCGCCATGACCAGCATGCGCTTCGCTATGCCAGCGCGCTGGAGGTAGTCGAACGCGGTGAGCGTGATCGAGGTCTTGCCTGCGCCGGGGTCAGCCCACAGGGCCGCTACGCCGTTACGGATGAGGTGTTCGACTGCTCGTGATTGCCCGTCCGAAGGTTTCCATTCTTCGTGCGAGGGCTTTGATCGCCTCGTCGGGGCTGTTATGGAAGTCCACGTCATGCCCGGCTGCTTTCAGAAGGTCCACGATATATTGCTGGCGTGCAGAGATTGTGCCGCCCACTGGTCGCTTGAACTCTACCACATAGACGTGGCCCTGTCCAAAGTTGAAGCGGTCGTCCGGCCATCCGGTTGCGGCTCCCTTGCCCTTGTGGTTGCGCTCGTGCAGCCCGCCGTTGGCCTTGAACCATCGTACGACTGGATCGCGTACGTCGGCCTCGGTCCACTCGGACAGGGGCTTTACCCGACGCGGCACGGTCCACCAGCGTTGCCAGAGAATGGGCACCACTTGCACTTCGGGTTCTTGCGCGGTGCGAACTGCGTGTCAGCGAACATGGGCTCGACGCGCTGCTTCCACTTCGCCTTGAGTGTCGGCAGTTGGTCGCGCGTGATGAAGGGCAGGTCGTTCTTGCCGGTCCCCGACTTCACTTCGTCGCCGCTGTCCAGATACCACAGGCGCGTCTCGACGGTGTGAATGTCCGGGAAGCGGAGGAGCGCGGACATGCCGAACTGCTCCACCTGATCCTTGTTCGTGTCGTATTTCTTGCCGGTCTTGTGGTCGATCAGCGTCATATAGCCGTCGCCGTGATTGATGCCCAAGTCCACGATGTTGCGGACCCACGCGGCCTTCGGCGGCTTGCCGAACCAGCCGGTCACTTCCCACTTGTCGGTGAAGGCCCATTGCTGCTCGGTGAACACGCCGACCGTGTCAGCGCGGATGATCTGGAACAGGGTCTGGAAGCTCTGAAGCTCCTGCGGGATGGTGTTGGCCCAGCCCGATCCGGCGTACGGCCCTTCGGCGTTGACGTACTGCTCCGCGATCTTGTGGACCTTGTTGCCCCGGATGAAGTTCTCGTTCTCCGCCTCGGGAATTTTGATGATGTATTTGTACGCGAAGCGCGCCGGGCACGTCTCGTAGTCGGCCAGCCGCGAATAGCTCCAGCTATCAGGGAGCCGTAGGGGCTTCTTGTCGTACGTCGCTGTGTAGCCGAGTATCGAGATGGTCATGTGCTGGCCTCCGGGCCTTGTCTCTGCGTTTCGCGTTCAGCTTGGGCGTGACCATTTCCAAATGCGACGGTCGGCAACATAGCCTCTGTCGGCACTTGTGGTCAACCTGTTTCTTTCCGGGCAGGAAGCCGTACGCCACGCAGAACATGACGAGGTGAACGGCGACGGTCTGGCCGAACAACGCCATGCGCCCGTAGAAGCCGCCCCGGCCTTTGCCGGATGTCGGCCCCTGCCAGAGCCAGCACGGCGTCTCGTAGCCGGTCGAGGCGACGATGATACGTCGTACGACCTTGTCCCACTGAGACTGTCTCGGGCCGGGATCACGCGGACGTTCATCTATGCTGCCGCTAACCATTCGGTCATAACCTCCAACTCGGGCCGCGTCTCGCCCTTTTTCATCCCGACCACTTCGCCCCATGACCAGCCCCACTTACCGGCTGACAGCATGGGGACGCTGATGCGGTCCCGCTCCATGCACTCTTTCAACACCTGCATTTGCTGTACCGCGACTTCGATAGGCGCGGAGATGTTGATTTCGTCGTACACCGTGACGAGAAACTTCACGCGCGGATCGCGGCGCGGATCGTTGTACCAGTCGATGATGGCCTGTTTCGTGAGGTCCGCCGCAGAGCCCTGAACCAGATAGTTCAGCAGCTTGTAGACATAGTCACGCCAGCGGCCTGTCTCTTTGTCGAACGTCTTCGGCTCAGGATGGTACAGCCTGCCGCCCCACGTCACGATAGGCAGGCCGCGCCCGACGAGGCGCTTAATCTCGTCGTTCACAATCTTCATGCCCGGCAGCGCTTGCGCGTGGACGTTCTTGAACTCTTTGGCGGTCTTCATGCCGCCGTCCAACTCGTTCTGGAGCCCGAGCGCCAGCGCCAGCCCCGACACGCCCGAGCCGTAGATCGTACGGAAGTTGATGATCTTGACCTTCGTACGGTCGAGCGCGGTGTTGGGCGAGAGGCGCTTAATCTCCTCCATGACCAGCGTGTGAACGTCTAGGCTGGGGTTCTCGTGGTAGGCTTCCCACAGCTTCCCGCTTTCGAAGTGCGCGAAGACACGTAGCTCCTGACCGTCAAAGTCCCGGTGTAGGAACACATGCCCTGCGTCTGGCAGGATGTACTTACGCACCAAGGGCAGCTTGGGAACTCCGAGAAATTCGGGATGGGTATAACCGTCAGGTCGCCCTTCGAAGTCCTTGCTGATGTTGAGGAAGTTCGGGTTCGTCGTGCTTGGCCGCCCCGTGCGCGTTCCGCCATCGCCGCCTCGTGTCTGGTTCCAGTTGGTCGAGATGCGCCCGTCAGGCCGCCGGTCGGACTGCGCCAGCCATGGCCGCATGAACATTTCCATGCAGGTCTTCAGGCGGTTGCGGTAGCCCAGCGCTTGGAAAATCTGCGGGTCTTTGAAGTTGTCCGGCAGCAGGTTGACCTTGGACACGGACAGCTTGCCGTTCTTCCCGATCACGACGGAGCCTTGCAGCACGTCCGCGCGCAGCAGAGCATCGCCCACGTCGCCGTCTGCGTCGAAGTTGAGCCCCGGCGCGTTCAGGCGCTTGCGCAGCCACGCCTCGGCTTTGTCGAACGCGGCCTGATAGGTGACGAGGTCTTCCTGTAGGCCCTGCACGTCCACGTCGATGCCGTCGCGTTCGCTCTCCATGAGGATGGGCAGAAGCTGACGTTCGCGGTCGTACGCCGGACCCATGCCAAGCTCTTGGATCATCGGCCAGAAGTAGTTGAACAGCGCCTCGGTGCGGTCCACGTCGCCCACGGCGTACGGCGCAAGCACTTCGCCGGGCACGAGCCAGTAGAACTCGCCCTGTGATGACACCTTGCCGTTCGAGCGCGACAGGCGGCGGCCTGTGACCGCGTATACGTGCGCGCGGTTGGCCCACAGCCAGTCACCGACCGCGTCCTTCTCGTCGGCGGGCCAGTCCAGCAGGTCTTGGGCAAGCTCTTTCAGGCCCATGCGCCGCGCGTGCGGGTTGGCAAGGTAGGCAAGGAACATGGTGTCATGCACGCGGTTCCACGGTAGGATCGGCATGCCGAAGTGATAGTAGCTGACCGACAGGTCGAATTTCGCGTTGTGGAACAGCACAGGGAAGGGCGAGGCCCAGACCATCTTCAGCAGCCGTTCGACATGCTCGCGCGTCGTGTTGTTGCCGCTCGGGTGGCCCCAGCGCAGGTACGCCGTACGTCCGCCGGGGAACTTCAGCGAGAGGCCGACCGGCTCTGGCGGTTTCCACGCCACGTCCTCGGTGATGGGGTGTGTCTCCCAATCGAGCACAACGCAGGTCGGCGGGATCATCCGGCTACTCCCATAAGCTCCACCATGCCGGTGGGCGTCTCCTGCTCCGCGTGTACCACGAAGGGTGGGTAGGGTCCAGTGAAGTCGAACGCCCACATGATCGCGGCGTCGTACGCCTGACGCGATATGAGGATGTGATGGGTCGTCGCGAGGATCGCCTCTGCGCTCTCAAGACGCTCTTGCATCTCGGGCTCCAGCAGGTCGAAGTTGCGCGCGACGTACTTTGCCAGCGCGTCATTATCCGCGTCCGATATGGCGGAGTAGTCACAGCCGTAATACAGGAACGCCGCCATCGACAACGTGCGGGCGGCGAGCGACGGGGACATTTGGCCTAGGTTCATCGTACGCTCCAAAACTTAGAAGGCGGGGCTACTCACGGGCTGTGCAATCCGCCCGACTTTTCGCCCCGCCCTCAGTTGGCCTTTAAGAGCGCCACGCACCGACTGCAACGGTGCATTGTGGACACTCCGCAGCCCTGCCTCGTTCTGCAAGGCCCGTACCCGGTTTTGGGGTCTTGGGCTCCATGCAGCCTCCGAGTTAGTGTCCGCGCGGCGCTCCGCCGCCACGGCGCGGGCCGGGCATGCGCAGAGCGTCATCGAGCATCCGGGTCAGGAACTGCTCGGTGAAGTATTGGACCGCCGTACGGCCCTTGGCGCGGCCAAGGTCTTGCAGCACGTCGTAGATGGACGCCACGACGACGCCGTGACCCATGCCCGCGTGAACGATGTCCATTTCATCGAACGTCTCGTTCGTGATGTAGAGCGTGCCCGCCTTCAGGCGCTCCCAGCGGCAGTCCTTCTCGCCGTCCTTGCCCAGCGTGAAGCTGTCCTCGACGCTGGTGGAGCCGTAGAACTTCACCATGAGGTCGATCAGCGCCGTCTTGCCCGAATTGGGCGGCCCGAAGATCAGGATGGCGGGCGGCGGTGTCTCGGACTTCTCGGTTTTCTTCGTGTCGGTAGTCATTGTGTGTCCTCCGTGGACGGTTGCTAGTTCTGTAGGCTAACTTGCAGGGAGCGTGCCACCTACTCGCGTTCGCGAAGCGCCTCGACGTACAGGTCGCGAAGCTGCTCCTGCTCGGTCTTGTCGGCCTCGTTCTTCAGGAACGCCATCGCTTGGCGCAGCGCGGCGGGATCGAACCCGGCGGCCTTGGCCTCGGCGTAGAAGACACGCTTCTCCTCCGCCATCTCTTTCTGGCGCTCCTCGGTGTAGATGATGTTCGCCGCAATCGTCTTCAGCTTCGTGATCGCTTCCGGCGCTAGGCCGTACGGCGAATGCGTGGGCTCCGGCGGCGGCTCGTTGGCCGGATAGCCGGGCTCGTGGATGCCAGAGCCTTCGACGGTCTGCTCGGCGGCGACGGGACTGATGCGACGAATGGACATTTTAGTTGGTTCCGGGCGCTGTTGCTTCGGCCATCAGGGAGAGCGCGAACTCCTCGATCCGTGCGTGGAAGAACCCCGCAAATTCGTTGTACTCCTCCGGCGATGTGTCGTCGCCGCCAAGGCCCAGCATGCCGCAGATGGCTCCGGCCAGCAAGGCGGACGCAGCGGAAGCCACGTTCACGTCTGGCGCGTTGTGCTCAATCGCCACGGCGATCAGGGCGTTGCTCAGTTCCAGTTCTTCCGGGGTCAGGCCCGGTTGCACGTCGTCTGCCATAGGTTCCTCCGTACGGCGGTTAGCGGCGGCGCACTTTCCCGGTGCCACGTTTGGGGCCGCCGTCTTCGGACGGAGGCGAGTAGGCTTTGGCGAGCGTCGGCGCGATCTGCTCGTGGCGCGCTTGCAGCGTGTCGAACAGTTCGTCCGGCAGCAGTTCAAGCATCTCGAACTCGACGTGGAATTGGTCGTTCGCGTCGGGCACAAGGAATACCCGCGTGATGACACCGTACGACGGGCGGCCAACAGTGTCGGCCAGCTTGTTGACGTACTTGCGCCAGTTCTTGACCGACGTAACCGGCAGCTTCAGCGTGACTTGGTCAGCGGAGGCGTAGTGCTCGGGCGTGTCGTAGATGTCCAGCGTACGGCCATTCTCGTCCTGACCGAACACGCCAGCCGGAAGCATGGCGAGGCGGCGGCGGTTCTGGCAAGCCTTGCCGGAGCCCTGCGCGGCAGAGCCCCACTTGTTCCAGTCGCACGTAGCGCACGCCTCGGCCTGCGGCTCGAAATACTCGGGATGCTTCTGCATCGTCTCGTGCGGGATCATCTCGTCATCGGAGCGACCGAACGCATAGCACTTCGGCGCGTTCTGTTCGTCCGGGTTGTAGCGCCCCTCGTAATAGGTGTTCTCCCAGATGCTGTCCGCGATGACCACGCACAGTTCTGTGCCAAGCTCGTCGTCGCCCACGCGGAAGATGCCGCCGCGCGTGCTGAAGAACGAAGTCGTAACCTCGGGCTCTTTGGCGCGCTGCTCTTGCGCGGCCTGACGCCAACGCTCGTCATTGAGCGCTACGGCGGTGCCGGGCTGGGGCGTACGATTGATGAGGTTGGTCATCTGGTCCTCCTAGACCTTGGTAACTGAAACGTCGGGCACGAGAATGGTTTCGATGCCCGGAATTGCGAAGTCCTCTGCGCTGTTCTCCAGCATGTCCATGATGGCTTTATCAGAAGGCCGCTTCTGAAGCAAGTCGAAACGATTGTGCTTCGCGATGAAGGCCCAAAACTTGGTCCAGTCGTTGACCTTGGGCGTTTCCTTGTCCTTGATCTGGACGCGATAGAGCCGCCCCGCCGCTCCGGTGTCGCCGCCTTGGCCGCGAGACTTTTCGAGGTTCTGGATCATGTAGGACCGAAGCTCGCTCTCGCGCTCTTTCACGGGCTCGACAATCTTCTCCATCGCCAGCCGGAATTGGCGCGTCTGCGCGTATTCGTCGGCCACGGCTCCCATGTTCGTCGGGATGGGTGATCCGGGTTGGGACACTTGGAAGGGCATAGGCTATCCTTTCTTTCCGCCGTGTGAGACTTGCAACTTCTGTGCCCGTGGGTCGGACGATTGTAGGCGAAGCTGGCCGTACGTCGGCCACTCCCGCGCCATTCGGTCGAAGTCGGCTTGCGTCATCGGCTGTGCATAGTCGTCAAACGCCGCCACGACAAGGAATTGTTGGCGCGTGCCCCGATACATGAAGCCCTCGGGGTGATCGTTGTTCAGCAGGTAGGGGATTTGAACGCTGCGGAGGTCGCGGCTGATCTTGCCCGCCACGTTGCCGTTGAAGCCCTTTCCGGCGTACCCCAGCATGGAGGCAATCTCCGGCAGCATGACCGTCAGTTCCTCCGGCGTATAGTAGGGCCGGATGGGCCAGTTCAGGATGCTGTGCGCGATGTCGCGCGCCCGCGCGGCCCGCTCTTGGTTCGGGTGTGTCTCGTTCTCGGACGCCCACGTCTGCATCTTGTCCAGCGTTGCGACAATGAACCCGTCGCCCTTGGCCTCTCGCATCGCCATGCCAATGCGCTGGATGGGGCTGCGGCCCTCGGCGGCGGCCATCCGCTTCTCGGCGGTCATTGGTGCCTCCGGCGGCGGACGCCAGCCCTTCAGGTCGTACGTCTTCAGGAAGTGGCGGAGAGCACTGATGCCGCCCTTGTCCAGCCACTTGCCTACGCGGTCGTAGAAGGCCCGGCCCTCGGGGTGCTTCGGCGGACAGGACACGACGAACATACGGCGGTCGCCTTCCTCGTGGTGGCCCACCTCGGGATGGTTGGATGTCAGGATGACCATGCTGCGGTTGGTGACTTGGCGGCCCTTGCGGTACAGGTCGCGAAGCTCGACGCGCGGGTCAGTGATGTAGTTCTTCAGCTTGCTCGATCCGGTCTGGCTGGAGACGTACTCCGCCTCGGCTTCATCGAACACGACGCACAGGCTCGTCTCGACCCACGGGTTGAACTCGGACACCAGCGAAGACGACGGCTTGCTTATGCCGTACGTCCCAAAGACTTCCATGGCGATGCGAGCCCACAGCGATTTGCCGGAGCCCTGCTTGCCGACGCCCAACAGGACCAGCGCGATGCCGGGCAGGTCCGCCGGGTTCTGGTACTTCCACGCCAGCGTCTTCAGCGCGAGGTCACGGTCTTGCTCGGGCAGCATGCTGAACAGGTAGTCCGTGAGGTCTAGGAATGGCTGCACGTCGCCGGGCACGCCCTCGGGCAAGCCTTCCCACAGGTTCAAGCTCTTGCCGCCGTCAGCGCGCGGGATCGTACGTTCCATCGTGGTCGGGTCGAACGCCGTGTCACGGTAGATGCGGTGCTTCTCGTGCGTGAGCCATTCCTTCGCAAGCTGGAATGTTTTCACTTTGTTCCCCTGCAAGCCCGCCTGCGAGACGAACCGCGTGGAGTATTCGGAGCCGGACAGGAAGGTTGCCTTGTCCAGATAGGCGCGCGTGTTGAAGTCGTAGATCAGGCCGTCATGCTCAATGAAGGCGATTTCACTGTTGAGTGACAACACCTCGGCGTCTACTTTGCGGAGGTCGGCAGCTTCAGTGACCAGCTTGTCGAACGCCGCTGCGCCGTACGTCACGAGATAGTCGTCAAGGCCCATCTTCGTCGGCTTGCCGTCCGGGCCGGGCGGACCATTCGGGATCACGACCAGCTTCACGATAGCGCCGCGCTTCAGGCTCAGTTCCGACGCGAGGCGGTCGGCGGCGATGCGAACGTCGGGGTTCGAGGCATAGTCACTATCGTACACAATGTAGATCGTACGTCCGGCGTTGTTGATGCTCGCCAGCACTGGAAGGAACTCGTTGCCCTGCGTCTTGTCCTTGAAGTTGTAGATACCGCCCAGCCCCACGACCGGGTAAAGCTGCGCCGCTCCGGCTGCGGCTTTCTTCTCGCCCTCGGTGTAGAACATCGGGATCGACGTGTCTTCGAAGATGCTCGGCCAGTCCAGCAGCGGGCTGAAATACGCCTGCACGCCGCTCTGATAGGGTTGGTCATAGCGCTGCGGCTTGCTGTCCTTGCGCGCCGGTGGCAGGCGGAGGTAGCGCACGCGCGCAAAGTCCATGGGCTTGCCGCCCCGCTGGAATTGCATCGGCAGCGGGCCTTGATCGTCGGCGTCAAGCGGATGGTAGTAGGGAATGACCAGCGCGGGCAGCGGCTTGAACTCCGGGTACACCTCTTTGGCGTTCTCCACGTAGTACATGCCAGCAGCTTCGGCGTCCTCTTTCGAGATACCGGATCGCGCAAGGTCTTTGAGGGCTTTCTCGTCCAATGGGCTCTCCGGGCCTTTGCGGTCTTTCGTTCTGTCAGGTGTCGCGCAGGTTGTCAATCGGCATGCGGAACGAAAGCGTCATCTTCGGGATTTCGAAAGTGATGGTTGCGGTGTCATCCTCGACATCGCCGCGATAGTAGAGCCGCGCCTGCTCCTGCAATATCTCGATCAGCGACTGACGCAACACCTCCCAATCTTCCTTCAACAGCCCCATGCCGGACGTTGCTTCCAGCGCGTTCAACATCGACCGCTCAAGTCCTCGCTTGATGGCGGCCTTGAATACTTTGCTCTCGGTGCTCATGGCTTCTGGTATCTGCCTTTCATGCAGTCGTACGTCGAACTTCACTCTGCCGGGGCCTTGGTACGGCACTTGATCGGGTGTGCCGGTGATGTATTTCCGCATCTCCATGCTCTCCATTAGCATTTGGATGAAGGTGGCGTCCATCAGCTTATTCTCGGTGCGCCGACGCTTCTCCTCGATCTGGCGCAGCGCTTTGCTCGGCGGGTCGTTGGCCGGGCTCTCCAGCTTCGCAACCTCCTCCTCCTCAATCGGCCATTCGAAGGTCGGCGGCCTAACCTTGTTCGGCTCATACTTGCGCACTTCGAACGGTGTCACGCGCGGGAAGTCCCGCTCGACGGGCATGACCTTCATGTCGCCCGCCAAATAGCGCTCCATGGCCTCTTGGAAGCGCTCAGGGTCGAAAGGTGCGTTTGCCATGGCCTACCCGCTTCACTGTTGAGACGGTGCGTGGGCCGGTCTTGCAGCCCTTCGGGCAGACTACCGGCTTGAAGCCCCGCGCACGTATCGCGCCGGTGCCCTTACATACCGGGCACACGGGCTTTACGCCGTTGACGTGATCCAGCAGCACGTCTCGTGCCACCTTGTAGCTCGTGATCTTGGTGCCGTCGCCGCCCTGATCTGGGTGGTCGCTCTTGGCAAGGATGCGGTAGGCGTCCTTGATTTCTGCGATCATGCCAGCGTCAATGTTCCCCAGCCCTAAGCCGGGGAACATCAGGTCAGCCGCTTCGCGCGGGGTCATATCACCCTCCGAGTGTTGCCGCACCTATCAGCAGGGCCTTAAAGACGACGCTTGGCGAGGTCAGCCATGCGAGCGATGCCCGCAGCCGACTGCGCCGCCACGGTTTCACGATATAGCTTGTCCCGCTTCGCACGGGCCTCCTGCCCGGCTTCGCTGTCACGGTAAGCACGCCGCCTCGTGATCTGTTTCTCGTCATTGTGGCGTCCCCACTGGTTGAACCTGTTCGGCCCCGCTCCGTGCCGGAAGCTCGTGAGCCGTACGGCGTCCTCGACGGACACCTCGCAGCGCAGCGCCAGCTTGGCATGGAAGTCCGGCCAGAGCTTGCGGTCGGCGGGCTTCTCGAACACAGCCGGATGCGGAACGTACGTCTCGATCACGCGCTTCGGCGGGTTCAGGTAGGCTTCCCGGCGCTGCTCCATCCGGGCCTTGTGGACAAGGCGGCTGAAGACTTTCGGGCTGAATTGGTCTTGGATCGTCTGCATTATTCGCTCTCCTGTTTGACCTTGGCTTGTGCCTCGGCGCGCTCGGCGGCTTGCAAGGCGCGTTCCGCTTTGCTCAGTTCGATGGCCTCGCCCAGCTTGGCGTAGGCCGCTTCGATTTCAACCATTTCGGCGTCGTTCGGGACGCGATTGTGGAAGGTCGGCGTCGAAGCCTGAACCTTGATGTTCTCGGACGCATTGCGGAGCGTGGCGATAGGCAGTCCGCGCCCGACGAGGCGCTTAATCTCGTCGTTCAAAATCTTCATGCCCGGCAGCGCTTGCGCGTGGACGTTCTTGAACTCTTTGGCGGTCTTCATGCCGCCGTCCAGTCGTCATGCCGCCAGCTACTGTCGCCGGTGCCGACGAGACGCCATTGCGTGCCCCAGCGCGGCTCATACCAGCGATGAACGCGGTCGGCGCGCGGATCGGTGTTGTCAGGCGTGCTGAACTTGATCGTTGTGGTGAATTGGCCGCTAGGGCTGACCTTCGTGACCTCGGCATCATAGCCTACCGTACGACGGTGGCCGCGCTCGATCACGTAGACCTTGGTGCCGACAGGCGGGGTCTTGAGCATTCTCGTAGTCATTTCAGTGCCTCCGGGTAGGTCCGCAGCGGACCATAGATGAAATCGCAGGTTTCGTTCAGCTTGGTCAGCGCGCCGCGCATTTTAGCGAAGCGGTGCACAATCACCTTGCTGCCCGGCGCTGTAATGCCGAACCCCAGCAGCAGGCCCGCCTCGTCGCGGATCGTACGAATGCGGTGAGCGCTCGGGCACAGGTCGGCCATGGGCTCGCCGGGCTTGTATATCGCGGTGCCGGTCTTCATGCGCCCGGTCCCCAGCGGTAGCCAAGGTCAGCCATGCCCTTGCATGTGGCGAGCGCGAGTAGCGCGATGATTACCGCGATCCAGAACAGGGCGGTGCCAATTTCCTTGAGCCGCTTAATCATTGTTTCCTCCAGTGAACAGCAGGCAGACTGCTAACGCTACAAAGAACAACATGCAGGAACTATGCCCGTTTGGCGTTGGGGTGGATCAGCCGCAGCGCGGCCAGCGCTTCCTTCGGATTGGCTGCGTCCACGAACCCGGACACGTTGCCATCGGCAGACAGGTAGCCATAGAGGCTCTTGCCATCGGGACGAATGCCCCAATATGCGCCGCCGGGATCGTACCCGTCACCTGTCAGCTTGATCTTCCTGATCCAGAATGGGCCAGTGACGCCGCGAAGGTCACGGCCCCATGCCCGGCGTCCCATTGTGGCCCCGTACTTGGAGGCGGTCATTGGGCACAGCTTCGAAACAATCGCGTCCATCGTACGTCACTCCGTATAGGCCAGCGGGTGCCGGGCTGCGCGCTCGGCTTGGTCCATCGCTCGGGCTGCGTCGGTCGGCCCGATCCAGATATTGACTTGCGCCGCCTGCGGCGACCATGTCGTGGCGAGAACTTCGTTCGGGTCTGCACCCCGGCGAATATTCTTGCGCTCGAATTTCTTCTGCCATGTGAAGCGTACGCGGATGACTGCCACGCCATCGGCTCGCCGGGACATAGCCACGCGCGCCGTGTTCGTGCGCTCCGCCAGATCGGCCTCGGTCAGTTCCAGAGGCATCGCCTCCAGTCCTTCGTAAAGCTGCCATGCCGTCTCGCTGACGTAGCGCCAGACGCCCTCCATGCCTTCTAGGCCGTACGTCCAAGGCCCAGCCGCGAGGTAGTCTCCGCTCTCGGGATGAACCGCAGCGATACGCGCGCCGTAGATCGTCTTGCGTCCGTCAGGCGCGGCCTGTTGCTCCGCCGCTACGCCTTCACGCATGTTCGAATTGATGAGGCTCAGGGCCGCCGATAGGTGCGAGGTCTTCACGTCCGGGACGGTGTTTTCGAACGCCCAATCCAGAAGGAACTTCGCCGCTTCGGCATGCTCCGGCGACCAGCGCAGATGTGCTTTACCGCGACCATTGCCCATGGGTTTCTCCTAAACCACGTTCCTAGCACGCTCGCGCTTCTCGCGCAACTCGGCCATGAGACGGGCATGCAACTCTCGATCCGCATTGCGCGGCACACGCTCCGCAGGCTGGATGTTCATGGCCGCCAAGTGCTTGTGCCGTACGGCGTCAAACTGCACCGGCATGTGGAGGTGACGCCAGATGCGCGCGGCAATCTCGGGGTTGAACAGGCCGCGCCAGTTCACGACCATGACGCCGGGCCGCTCCAGTGCGAGCAGTCGGCGCTCGGCGTCCGGCGCAAGCCATCCGTTATAGCCGGGATCGAAGCGGTGCAGCGCGTCTTCAACCTCCGCCCATGGGCGGTGCAGGATCAGGATAGGGCATGTCTGCGCCGCGACGAACTCGGGCCAGTCCCAGATACCCGAACAGGACACGCCGTCATAGGTGCGATGCCACGCGCTATAGTGCGTGTGATACAGCGGATCATGCGCGCATAGCTGCCCGGCGTCGGTCAGCCAGTTGGCCGCCCATGTCGTGCCAGATCGCGGCAGGCCGATGACCATTCGTTTAAGCATTGGGCTTCTCATGTGTCGTCAGGGTCGCCATGTCAACGCGCACCCATCGCTTATTCATTCGTACGGCATGTTGGCCGCGTTCGTTGATGTGGACCCGGCGCAAGCCTTTGCCGTCGAAGTGCAGCACAAGCCCGGTGGGCTGTAGCCATGCCTTCTCCAGCCGAACAATCCCGCCAATCTGGCGGCCTGTCAGGCGCTCTTTCGGCTCTGGCGTCATCATGCACGCGCTCGCCTTCATGGGTGGCCTCCGCCGATCCGCAGCGCAATGGTGCGCCCGTAAGCATCCTCATATTCATAGTCACACCGGCCATCGGACTGGACGAAATAGGCCGTGGGCTTCAGCAAGCCGCGCACATAGCTGTTGAGCCGGTGCGCCTCGCGCTTGGCCTCATCCATCGTCTTGATTTCATCGAGCATGGTGAAGCGGTGGATGTACTGGACACCGTTCCCGCTTCCCTCTTTGGTCCATAGCGCAATGTAATACATGACCGTTCCCTCGCAAATATCGTGCCGCGCGCCTAGGGCAAGGAGACGAACCCTATCGCGCGGCTGCTAGCTGTTATTAAGGACACCTGCTAGCTGGTCCCGCCTGCCGCCCATGTCGTACGGCGGGCTAAGCGCGCGTCGTGGCGCTATTCCTCGAACACTACCCCGCCGCCGATGACCGGCTCCACATCCAGCCAGCACTTGCCGTCCGCAAGCGTGTAACAGGGGCCATCGCAGTCCTCGCCGGGATGGGCCACGCCATGGGCGTGAAGCTTCTCGGCTTGCTGGCGCGTGATCGTGATCCGCTCGTCAGGGTGGATCGTGCATTGCAGTCGTACGGCGTCAAGCATGGCCATCTCGGCCTTAAGCTGTCTGGTCATTGGCAACTCCCGTGAGGTCGAGCGGGTGAAACAGCCCCATCTCGACGGCGGCTTGAGGGTTCGTCAGGTAGGCGAGGTCAAAGGCCATTTGATTGACCGGGAACACGCCATGCCGTTCCTTGTATTCCGTCTGCCCGACGACCTCCGCATAGAGCATTTGAGCCCAGCGCAGCGACGTTGCATCGACGCCGTACACCTTCATCATGTCGGTCAGTTGATGCTCATAGGTGGCCTTCTCACCCTCCGGGGTGAACGGGGTCTGATAGCGCCAGTGCGTCCAGTCGTGCCACGCACGGAACGCAAGGTTAGCCTCGTCACAGCCGAACACGTTTTGCGCCATGTTCTGGTCTGAAACCTTGATGTTGCCGTGCTTCTCGACGTACGACGTGAGCGCTTCCAGCGTCTCAGGCGCGTCCGGGCCACGCTGGAATGACGGCGCAACTAGCTCCGCCATGCGCAGGACCATGACATTGAAGCCTCGATCCCAGCCTTTGAAGGGGATTTCCATGTGTGTCTCTCCAGTCGTACGATTGTTACGAGGTCAGCGCAGCGAGGCGGGGGTTTGTCGTGGTCGCGGCAATGAAGCGCTCGCGATCAAAGCCGGGATTGAACTCCGCCAGCTTGTCCGCAAGGCTGGTAGCGATCCCCGCCGCCATGGCCTCCGCTCCCATCTGTAGGGCTTGCTGGGCTCGATTGTTGGGGCCGCCCATCGCCGCGCGCATGGGGCGCAGGTTGTCCGCAACGGCTGCGGCGATTGCTTCGAAATGACGCTTTTGCATAGGGTTAGCTCCTCGGGGTTTCGACGCCGCAGCGTGCCAGAAAGGCCGCCTGTGCGTCAGGTTGCAATTGAGATGCCAGCTTGTTCGCCAGCCGGTCCAGAGCCTCGCCTATGTAGGCGCGGGCCTCGGGGCCTGAGTTGTGCGGCATCCATTGGCCGCGCTCCTCGGCAATCGCGTAGGCGATGGCCCGCATTGGCACACGGTTCGTCATTGGTCAAGCTCCTCCAGCATCGTGCCCAGCTTGGCCGCATAGGCCGCCTGCAAGGCTGTGTCTCTCAGTCGTACGTCTTCCATGCCGCGCCGACACTCCGCCAGATCGGCGGCTATCTCGCGCGCCATGCGCTCCGCAGGTTCGAACAGCGCCGACATTTCATCCCGCCATGACATAGAGAAGCCCTCCCATAAGCGCCCGCGCCAGTGCGAAGGCGGTGAAGATAACTAGGCCGCAGGCCATAAGGACTAGCAGGCGCGTTATCACGGTGTCAATCCGCTCGAATATCCGCAGCATGCGCCTAGCCCTCCCCTTGCGCGACCATGGGCAGGGATTGCGCCGCGCCCTCCGCCGTGAACAGGACAGAGCCGGGCTTGGCCCATGCGTTCGCGCCTGTAACCGGGCAAGTGTATTTGGTCTTAGAGGAGCGCTTGCCCGCCTCCCGCTTGGCGGTTTTCTCCGCCACCTGCGGCGCGACATAATTGACCTTCCAGCCTTGGGCGAGGAGGTGCAGCGCCGCTTGCGCGAACGCGCCTTGATTGTCCAGCGCCCGGCCCGTTGTCGGGTCAAGCTGGATTGCATCGCAGCGCCGGTAAAAGTCCTTATTCAGATACCCGTCAGGCGAGCCGGTCCCGTCCGCATGCTGCGCAAGTTTGACCATCTCGCAGGCCAGCGCCCCAAGTACCTCCTCCGCCGTACGATTGGCAAAGCGGCGCGGGTTCAAGCCTAGTTCCGGGATGCGGGAGCCCGCTTCATCCGTGCGGGTGTGAAACCCGTCCGGGATAACATAGCCCGACGCATGGCGCGTCCGGGCAAGCGTTAGCATTGTGTCAGGCAGGGAGCCGCCGAACAGTTCAAGGTTAAAGTGTTCGAAGGCCGCTTGGAAGTCGCCATATTGGGACAGGGTAGGGCTAGACATGAGGGTTTCTCCGGTTTCTGACGTACGCTAGTGCAATTGTTCAGCCATGGCAACGGCGCGGGCGTATTGCTCATTCACCCAAGCCGCTGCGGCTTTGTCGCTGTCAAAGTGTTGGCGGACGTGCTGGCCCGCAGGCGGGATAACTAGGAGGCGCTTGCCAGCGTCCGCCATGGCCGCCGCATAGAAGCCTTCCGCATGCGCGGCGTCATCCGTCCAGCCGGGCATAGGATACCGCCCATAGCTTTCCCGCTCGCCACGCAGGGAGCCGCCTACTAGCAGGTAGGTTTGCTGCATGTACTCGCGCGAGCCTAGGGCGTAGGCGCTGCGCACAAGGTCAAGCGGGCGCGTGTCAACGTGCGTCAGGATGCAGCTAACCCGGCGGCCATCGCCGCACCCTAGGGCGTAATAGAGGTCAATCGCATGGCCCGCTGTTTCCAGCTTGCGGAGGAGCGCCAGAAGGGCCGCGCCGCGCCGCGCCCTATGGTCATTGTCAAATGAGGCATGGCAACCTAGGTCAACTACCATATTCAGGGGCGCACGCTCCTCCCGCTTGCGGCGGAGGCGCATAGACATAGGCGAGCCCGCCAGATACGCGCCGACATTGGGAACAGCGCCCGTGACGCTGTTGAGCGTTTCCGGGCGCGTGTCCGCCACGGGTGACGCCGCTTCGATTAGGTCAAGCATGGCGTCCGATTGCGCCACGTATGCCGCGTCACCCTCTCGCGCCTTGCGCAAGTTTGTGGCGCTGTCATCCGTTGCAGCGCTCGCCCAATCCGCCAGCGCTCCCATATCATCGCAGGCAATGGCCTGCACCGCTTTGCCGTTCCAAGGGAATGAATAGGTCCGGTGCATGGCGTTAGCCTCCAATCGCGCGGCGCTGTTCCGGCGAAAGGTCCGCCAGATACGTCAGTTCCGCCGCTTCATCCGCCGTAAAGCCAACGGATTGCAGTTTCGCCCCTGCCTGCGATGCGCGCGGGGTAATCAGGACTTTCAGACCCTTGGCCGCTGCGTTGGCGCGGGCGCGTTGCACGCGAGCCGCCCAAGCCTCATTGCCGCTGATAGAGCGCTCTAGCGCTTCATCGTACGCCCATGTAATGCGAGCGCCGAACCGTTGCAGGAAGGCCGCGTCAATGCGGGTGCGTCCGACATACTCCGCCGTTGCGCCAGCGCCGAAAGTGTTGGCCGCGCCGACGCATTTGAAGTCCGCATGGGCGCGGATTATCTCGCCATTGGGCAGACACATAATCCCGTTGGCGAGCGCCGCGTTAAGCGCCAGAAGCGCCTCGTTTGAGCCTGCGTCCAATTCATCCAGAAGGATCAGGCCGCCATTGCGGAACGTCTCAACAAACGGGGTAACGTGATAGTGGCCCGCCGCGTCAACAAAGCCGGTTAGTTCGTGCGCCATGGTCATAGCGCCTTGCAGGCGGAACGTGAGCCCCAAGGCGAGCGCTGCTTGCTCCGCGCCATGCGTCTTACCTGACCCGGACGGGCCAGCAAGCCACACATGCAGGCCAGCCATGAGGCATTTAATCAGCGTCGGGAGTTTCGCATGCTGCGTCCCTTCCAGCGTCAGGCTAGGCGCGTCCGGGCGTTCAATCGTGACAGTGATAGCCTGCGGCCTGCCTTCAATCGCGGCCATGACAGGCGCGAGCGCGTCCGCCACAATGGCCCGCACCGCGTCCGCGTCTACAGCGCCCGCTTTCTGTTGAGCGATGAAGGCAGACAAGGCCGCCATGAGGTCCGGTGTCTGGCCCGTAGGCATGGCCGCTGCGGGAGCCTGCATGTGCGGCGTAGGCATGGCCGCTGCGGGCGCTGGCGCGTCACCTTGCGCCGGGAGGCGATTGGCCGCCGCTAGCGCCTCGCATTGGGCGAGGTTCGCGGGATTGTTCGGGACGTTCCAAACCTGCCCGGCTTTGTCCCATGTCCCGCCCATGGCGCGGATGGAATTGCGGCGCGTGTATGTGTCGCCTGCGAGGGTGATAATGGAAGGCGAGACGGAAAGCGTTATCATTGCGGTATCTCCTAGGCGCGGCGCGCGATTGATTGGGCGAGGCGGTTGACGGTAGCGGCGTCAGCTTTGTCTGACATCCAGTCCCGGACGGTAGCAGCGGCATCAGCAATCGCGTCAGCCTCCCTAATGCGGGAGGGTGACGGGCGCTTGCCAAACTTGGGAGCGGTTTTCATGTGCGTTTCTCCTAGGCTTCCGGGTTAATCCAAGTCTCGCCACGGTCATTGATTGACCAGACCGTGGCCCATGCTTTGCCCGGCTCGCGGGCGTTCACGTCTACGCGGGCAAACTCTCCCGTGCGGACCATGCCAATAGCGCGGCGCTCAAACGGTCCCGTGCGGTGCAGCGTTCCGGGTTCGGACATCGTGCTAACGCGCGTCCCGTCAGGGCGGACTGCGACTAGCTCAACTTGGGCATATGCGGTCATGTGGAAGTCTCCGGTTTACGGCGTCCGGGTATCGGAACGCCCATGCGTACGATTGCAGTTTCCATGCCGTACGTCAACAGCCTTGTTTTTGCAGGCATTTTCCCAATATCGCCCTCGCCTGCCGTGTCCCAATCCGATAATGTAACACTTTGCTGTCTCAAAATGCAATATCGCTTTGCTGGCCCTAGGAAGGCCGCTCTGTTACGGTGTAACACTTGGCCGCTGCGTGCCGTACGATTAACAGGGCGTTAACAGGGAGCCCGGAACCTTATACTTACTAAATGGATAATATGTTCCCCGGTTATACTCTCCGGTAACACATTATCTGTTTACCCCAATACAGGACACACGCCACACAAGGCCCGGTTAATGGAAATGCAGGTATCTCCACGCATTATCTTAGCGGCGCGGTAACTATGCTAACACATAGCGGCATGGTTACTGCGTTATCCATTATCAACCTTGCATTGCATGGTTAAGCACGCAGCGGCCAAGCCGCTAAGAAACGCAGCGTTTACAAGGCAGTACATGGTTAAACGTGGTGGCTAGGCCGCTAAGTTAACGGGTGGGTAGGGTTAACGGGGTAGGGGGGGGGTGGTTCGTGGCGTGGCCGCAATGTTCTGTGTAATAGGGGTTTTCGTAATAAAATCAAAATTCTAAGTCGGTGCTAATGCACTTGGCGGCCAAGCATTATCACTTTCGACAAGACCTGAGCGGCCAAGTCACGCAGCGGCAGAATTTTGACGCATGTGAAATACGCGAAAGTCGCTTGACGACAAAGACGCCTCGTGGCACGTTCGGCAATCCTCAAATTGGGAAGTCACCAATGGCCTATCGCAAACTCTCGGACGCCATGTCGGGCAAGACCCCGGCTGCTCCCAAAGCCCCACCTCCTGCCGCTACCAACGTGGTCGGCAAGCTCCCGCCCAAGCCGACCGACGTGAAGTCGTCCGTCTCGACGCGCGAGAAGTGGGCCAAGGCGATGAACGACGGCGACCGCACCACGGCTGACGTGTTGTGGAAGCAGATGAAAGCCGAGGAGGCCGCCGCGTCCAAGCGGTAACACTAGCGCTCGGAGGAGCACCATGGCCGAACGTGTGCCGCGCATTGACGACCCCACCCCTGTACGCCTGCCCGTGATCCCAAAGGACGCGGTGTTCAGGCGTTTCGCGTGGGACTGGATCACGCCCAACGGCGACCGCTGGGACCACAAGGGCAACCCGCTGGGCAAGTCCTTGCTCTGGCAGCATCAGAACGACAAGGCACACAGGGAGAAGGCCAAGAAATGACGACGATTGCGTACAAGGACGGCGTGCTAGCCGCAGATCGAGCCATCACCGGCGGCGGCCATGTCGGCACGGCCCGCAAGGTGTGGAAGCGGAAGTCAGACGGCGCGCTCGTCGGCGGCTGCGGCACGGTGTCGGTTTTGCAGAAGTGGGCACAGTGGTTTCTCGACGGGGAGCGCGGCAACTCGCCGGGGCTCGGCACGGACGAGGATAGCTCCTCGCAGATGCTGGTCGTACGACCCAATGGGAAGGTCGAGGCTCACGACCGCTACGGGCGCGCGATGTACGAGGCTCCGTACTACGCGCTCGGGTCCGGCTGCGACTACGCGATGGGAGCCATGGCGTTCGGAGCGTCGGCGCGACAAGCTGTCGCAGCGGCGACGAAGCATGACCACGGCACTGGCTACGGCATCCAGTACGTCACGCTCGATTGACGTACGATTTACGGATACGTGGTTGCAATCAACACGATTGCTGCTATGGTCCAGTTCTACGTGCCTACCAACCCGCAACCTGCCCCGAAAGGCTCCCAGACTATGACTTCCACCCCGTATTACCCCCAGATCATTCTGGTGAAACCGGCTGCGGCACTGGTCGCCTACAGCCCCTACACGCTCTCGAACACAACGGTTGGCGACGTGCCGACCGCGACCATCACTGGTCTGAACGGTCGCCCTGACATTTTCGTCGGCAAGGCCGCTTCCACGGTCATCAACGCCACCTCGAACTACGAGCCCGGCGACTTCTACAACGCCACGCAAGGCAAGAACCCGACCGATCCGTTCGCCCCCGGCGACACGTTCGCGGTTGTTCTGCAAGGCTACCCGCGCGCCACGCTCCGCGCCTCCGCCGCCATCACTGAAGGCGTCGAAGTCGGTTGCGCTGCGTCCGGCCAGATCGTTGCGCTTCCCGCCGCTGGCGTCCGCCGGATCGGCGTCACGCTCTCCGCGCAAGCCACGGTCAACGGCCTCGTTGATGTCCTGATCGACGTACGGCGAAACAGGCTGTAGATTGCGACCATGTCCCACCAGTACACTCCCGACCAGATAGCCTTGATCCGCGCGAATGCCGCAGCGGCAGAGCTTCAGCGCGCGGTAGAAGAACTGGCGGTCCCGGTCATCCCGGAACAAATCTCTGCCCCGGACGGCAAGCGCACGCGGCGCTCGGTCCAATTCGCGTACGAGGCGAACGGCGGCGACCTGAAGCTGGCTGTGTGGGCAAAGGACAATTGGGGCGAGTTCATCACCAAGGTTTGGGTGAAGATGGTCGAGAAGCAGCCCGAGGCTGTGGGCGTCAAGGGCATCGAAGATATTTTGGATGTCATCGACGCGGAGGTAGTTGACGCCGACTTCGAAGACGTGGTAGAACCTCGCGAGTAAGATGGTCCCCCGGCCAGACCCAAGGCACGCCTAGCCCCGAGAGGGAATGGCCGGGGAATTGTCTCTAGCTCGAACAGGATATGGCAATGGCCTTCCTTACGAAAATTCAAGACCTCGTGACGGCGATTGGCTCGCTGTCAACGGCTGTTGGGCAACTGTCCAGCATTCAGACTGCCTTGACCAACTTCAACACGTTTCTCGATAACCTCTAAGGTTCGAGACTGTTGGGCTAGTCGGGGCCGTACGATTTACGGATACGTGGTTGCAATCAACACGATTGCTGCTATGGTCCAGT
>ERZ650304.135-NODE-135-length-45719-cov-201.238985_pt1 | contig 45719 bp, 72 predicted proteins | sample MGYA00376240_ERZ650304 | MGnify/ENA primary metagenome ERZ650304 (study PRJEB26733, sample SAMN07839271) | wastewater metagenome | biome: small river; feature: stream; material: water | place: USA: North Carolina | collected 2016-03-01 ...
GTCCGTCTCCTAGTCCGACTCCAACGCCTACGCCAACGCCTCAACCGTCAAATTGTGTGTTGTCGCAAGTGGGAAGCCAAAGTCGTGGGTTTACGAATACGCATAATGGACAACCCTTTATCTTCACAATTCAAGGTTCAATTTCGTGCACAAACGGGAATCCTGATCTGTTCACATTATTTGCATGGCAGATTCAAAATTACTGTAATGTCGCCGCATTTCCTACACATTGTGAGCTTACAATGGGATCAATAACAGGGAGTTTTTCAGTGACCAGTCAAACAAACAATCACAATTATGTTTTACCGGTCCTGACGGTTCCCATTCCCAATACCTACTACTAAGGAGTTAGTTATGAAGTACGTCATCGCCACATTAATAACAAGTCTCTTCTTATTCTCGACCAACGGCTACGCCGAAGTTACCGACAGTGCTTTGAGAGAATATATTTCACAACCGAAACAAAAACACGAACCAACCCTTGACGAATTGATCAAACTTGAGCCAAAGAATGAAAAGCCGATCCACATTACGATTGAGCAAAAAAGCTTACTACCCGACTGGGCATGGGTTGCAGTCGGAGTAGTAGCTTCAAGCATGGTGTGGGGAACTTTTTGGTATACGAGGGGAAAATGACAGGAGCAAGATTAATGAACAAAGAGGAAGCCACGAAAATAGCAGAGTATTTTTCAGATGCTTTCAATAAAACAATTGATTTGGTTGGAGTTAAAAATGCGGAACGTATGTGGTTCGGTATTCTTTACGAATTAATAATACATCGGTTAAGAGACCCAGATCACGATATAGAATACGATACGGAAAAACAATGAGACTCTACCACCTAAACGTAAATTCTGGACAAATTACCTACGAGTCTTTTTTAAAGCAAAAAACCGAAGACTTAGGTGAAGGATTGTACCGGGTGGGTTACACGCTTTATTTCAAAACTAGAAAACTGGCAGTGGATCATGGAACCGAAATTTACGAAGGGAAAATATTATGGGCAAAAAACTGTCTGAAAAATTTGAAAAAATCACACGAGTAAGGTTACCTTTTGATTTGCGACACACGGACGCAGGAAAAAACTATGGGATTCATGGATTGGAAGTTTGCTTTATTCTTGTGGGTAAAAAGGGAGCGACACAATTTATGGTCCACTTTCCGGTCTTTTTGCCTCACGTTCAAAAAGAATTAGACAAGGATCCGACAACTCGTTTTTTCAACCGAATTAGTGGATTCGACGTCGGTTACCACGCTTTAACGCCACAATACGAAGACCAACGTCAAATGGATTGTGACTTACTTCCCGATGGAAAATGTTATTACGACGGATCCGGGTTGCAAGCCGACCAATGGGTGAATGAAATTTTTTCTATTAAAGGAAAAACTTTAGAAGACGAGATCTGGAATCGACTAGAAATCGAATACACTGAAAGATTCGAAACGTGAACTATTTTCTCATTGGTTTTGCCCTGGGAATGATTATTTGTGCCGGAATTATTTACATATGGAGTGACCAATGAAACATACGCCTGGACCTTGGTATGTTAGGGTTTTTGAATGCGTACTTGGTCCAACTCCGGAAATTATAGTCGATGAAATTTACACAATAGATGAAGACGGAGGAGAGATTCGTTTAGTAAATACCGATAGCGGAGTCTATGAGATCTCACTGGCTGATGCTCAGCTCATTGCCGCAGCACCGGATTTACTTGAGGCGTGTAAGAGTATCTTAGCTGAGGCCGGGGAAACCTGTGAAGAAGATGAGCCATCTTACAATTGGGCAAAAGTTAAGATATGCAATTAAGAAAGCGGAGGGTAGGGAATGACGGACGAGCAAATTGCCGAACTGATCGAAATTTATCGCTTAGTCGAAAAACGTACAAAATGTCCGGACGATCTATACATTCCTGATTACGGCTGGGTAATTCGAGTCGGAAAAGTCACCGAGGACGGTAAAAAATATTTTGAAGACTACCAAAAGAAGAAAACAATCAAATGACCGGAACCGAATTCGCCTAAAATCGTGTAATTTTTACCGCAACGATAGCGCAACGATGTGCAACGATACAAAAAAACCATAGCGTAACGCGTCAACTATAATTATATTAAATACTTATATATATATGCAACGATAGCAACGATATATTTACTTAAATGGGTTAAACAAAAACTAAGTGTAATATTTTTTTTTGGTAACCTCTAGGAAAGTACCGTTGCTATCGTTGCATCGTTGCGCTTACGCACAGGGCGAAGCGTCATCGTTGCGCGCAAATCGGGATTGGGCGAGATTAATGCGTATCGTTTATGCGTGGTATTAATTATTCAGGCGTCTTTTCGGAGCGGCATGTTGAATTTTCGGTGCCGATTCGGCTTTTGATTTGAGATTTTTTGAATGGCACGTGACGCTTCGCGCGCGTCTTTTACTGAAGGATTGTGGATCCCAATTGAAATACAGACCGCAGTGGAGTTCTGAAAAACGTAGCGGACGTTTTCCGGTTGTTCGGTCCAGGCGTAGTAATCGCGAATGCGTTCCTCAATGGGGGAGACGGTTTCAAAGTGTTCGTTGTGACTATTTAGGTTTTCAACTTCGACTTTATCGAGTGTCCAGGATTCTCCACGAAGGTAGAGTTCACGGACTTCAGCCCATAATTGTTGGGTATTAATTTGATGATTGTAATCGATTGATTCGCAAGGAATAGTCCAGAACCGTCGGTTTCCTGTAGGATCATTCAAAAATTCTTTTTCATTTACCGACGCGAAAAATACTGTCCTACGGGCGTAGTGCGAGTCCATGGGAGCAAACGGACGGCGAATGATGTCCCGGTCTTTTGTGACGAAAGCTTTTAGGCGTGCGATATCGGCTTTTGTAAATGTGGCGTCGAGTTCTCCTAACTCAATGAGCCATTTTGAAATGCAAGCCAAAACCGAATCTTTGTTGTCGGGATCTAAAATCATCCCGTCGGCTGTGACTTCGAGATGGCTCGAGACGAGTCTTTTAAACCATTGGGTTTTGCCAGAATATTGCTTTCCTTGCAAAACTAGAACACCGTGGGCACTTACCCCGTCCGGTTCGTAAATCGCAGCCACGGCCGAAATTAGCCATTTTCTCATGAGGGTTTCTTTAAGTCCTGTATGGTCGGGCGAGTGAATCGTGTCGAAAAGGTCTTTTAGTCGTGACTGTCCATCCCATGGAACCGATTCAATCCATGTCGCAACGGGGTTATACAAATTCCTATCGGCAATGGCCGTGATGTAGGATTTTAAGTTGCCAGTGGGAATTCCCACACGTTCGCACCAGTCGATGATGTGAGCCAAAGTTGCATTGGACTCATTGTCCATGGTGAAGGAGGATCCAGGAATTAGGATTTCTTCTTTTTTGGAGATGACGTTGTAACGAACAGTGATTCGTAAGCGCCTGAGGAGCTCTTGGACGTTTTCGAGAGTGCCTTTTCGACTAAAGTTTTTTTCGTTCTCGTCCGGGTACGGGTGGTGGACGACGTAGTTTCGATCAAAGGTTTCGACGGGAAGTTGCGGCTTAATCGCTTCAATTTGTTTACGAACAATTTCTGGTCCGCAACTGCTAAATAGATCATAGAAATCAGTTGGCTTTTCGTCTGTCTCTCTAAATTCCGGGATAACGAACTTCCCCCCACAAATATTTGCTGCTTCCTCGGCTTTGATTTTCCCGACATTATTTATTTCTCCTTTTTCGTTGGGGTACTGGTCGTTGTCTCCACAGATAACGATTTTTTTTTCCGGATATTTTTTAGATATGGTTTCGCATACTGAAACCAAATTTCCAGAATTAAACGCCACAACGACAGGAGCACGGAACATGCTATCATAAACTGAAACTCCTGTAGAGAAACCTTCCGTCGCATAAATTACTTCACCTTTCTCAAGATCTCCAATGGTATGAAAGAGTCCTGTTCTTTGCCCACCGTAAAGACCTTTCTTTTTACCATCGCTCGTAATCGTTTCAATATTACGTAACTCACCAGTAATATCCCGCATAGGTACACAAAGATTAAATCCATCCAAACGAGCTCCATATAGTTCCTCGAAACCTTTCTTTTCTAAGTACGCATTTTTTCCGAATTGCTCAGAAAATGTTTCCCATTTTTCTTTTGCTTTTTTTGCGGCAGCTTTTTGGAGTTCTTCTTTTTCTAAAACATGACGACGCTGTGCTTTTCGGATTTGTTCTTCAGCGCGAGCTCTATCTTGTTTGTCGAGCTTTATTCCGCTCTGGGCTTTGAAGACTTCCCCAGTGCGGTGATTGCCACAGAGAAAAACATACCAGTCAATTCCAGAATTATTAGTGTTTCTAAAACCAGTATACCACCCACTATTTTTACTGTCTGTCTCGTCGAGTCGGAATCTATGAATTTTTTCATCTGGGATTAGGAGACCATCAGGCATTAGCCCATGGCTTTTCATTTGCTGGTAAATTTCGTTGAGGTCGTACACTAATTTTCTCCGATGCTAGAGGATGCGGATATAATCCCACGGCTGTCAATACAGAAAGTGCATCACGCTTTATATATATCTAAACCAGCCGTGGGATTTTTATTTTTACATTTCTAATTTAAGTTTTTCAATAAATTCTTCTACTGAATGAAATAAAATAAATACTCCACCGTACTTGACAATCATATGCGCGAACGATCTTTGTTCTTTAGTTTGTTTAGCTTTCCCGGTTTTTGCTTCCGCTTCGAGTCGTCTCCCACCGCGCAATAAAATTCCAGTCAAATCCGATGAGCCAACAAGTCCCACTTTTATTAATCGACTCCCGTCGATAGAACGAAAAACGCCATTGACTTGTTTCCAAATTCTCACTTGCGGAAGGGAACCAGCTGCAAGGTGCGCAGCGTTTACGAGTTCTTGATGTTCGGCGGTGGATCCCATTTTTTAACTTGACCACAAAAGGTTGTAACCCATTATGATAAAACACAATCCAAAAAATTCCTTCGTATCCATTGGCAATAAATAAGTTCCAATCGACACAAAAACCACTGCAAATACAAAATGTACTAGCCATTTAAAAAGCGCTTCACTCATTTCATTCTCCCCTCGATAGCTGCGTTGCCTTCTAAATCAAAGAAGGTAGAAGTGTCCCATTGATCACACAAAAAGGTTAGTAAAAAATATAGTGCGGCGATTCCAATCCAGATGAAAACCATTTTTTTATGTTCGGCGTTTAATTTCATGATTTTAACCTATTGAAAATAGTTTCTGCTGTCTCTTTGTCCGTCCAAAAACAATCGTTCAATTTATAAGTTTCACTGAACCATTTATTTTCTGTGAAGGAATAAAACATCCACCCATCCCAACCCCAAACACCTGCATTTTTTTTAATCGCCCACAGTTTACCGTCTGTTATTAATTTCATTTTTAATTTTTTCCTTTTCTTTTTGATCCATTTTAGCTAAGTAAACCGCTTCAGCACACCATTGAGATACGTCTTCACCAACCATTTTCGATATTTCGTAAGTTAAATGTAACCACTTAGCTAATAACCATAAAGGAACCCATATTGGCATCGCTAAAAAAATTAAAATCCCAATTAAAAAATATTTCATAACTCCACCAATCTCGCTTCGGTATTTTCTTTCGGACCTTTTGAGGCTTTCCATATTGCCTCTCCTAAATTTTTATTGTTTAATTTCCATTGACCTTTAAATAGTAAGGCGCCGTGTCTTGTAATTGTCCACGACACTTTACAATCCTTATCGACGATTACCATGGCATATTGTTCGGACGCAGGAATATTTAGAAGCCCAGTACATTCAGGATTGTCTTTTAAGAGCAGACCGATATCAAGCGTCTGACTTACATTGTTTTGGTGAGAACATGCAGATAGTGACAGAACAATTAAAAAATATTTCATTTCAACTTCTCCAATTCGGCTTGGATTTCTCTCATGCACATTTGATTATATGAGTCGGCACCGTCTAGTTGTTTGAGCGCCCTTTCCAACAGCTCACAAAGCTTCGCATGGGTGTTTACGCAATGGACGATGTATTCTCCTGTATACTCAGTACAATCAAACGAAACAAAGTTCTCCCCCTTTTCAGTGAGTAAGGAAGACCCGTCCCACTTTTTTTTGTACGGAGGTTTAATCGCCTTCTCTTTAAGCTCTTTCGAGCGACTGAAAAAGTCAGTCATTTTTTAACGTCCTCTTAACCTCCTCAAAATGTTTTTGAAGTCCGTTAAACACAACGTATAAAAACATCGTTGAGATAACACACGTAAACGTGCAGATAACATTTATTATCGTGAATGTTTCTTGATTCATTCTTCTATCTCCTCTATCGCTACTAACCGCGCTTTGTGGGTGTCTGGATATTTCTTACAAATGTCTGGTGGATTTCGTTGCTGACACCAATGAGTATAAGTCGCTTTTTTAGTGGCAACAGCCCCAAACACTTCCGGCGCTTCCTTCAGAAGCTCTTGGAAGCGGGCGTTTGCCTTACTTGCCGCATGTATCGCTGAAAATAGCGGGCTCATACTTTCAAAATCACTACCCCTGAACGGATTCTTCCAATCAATATCACTCATTTTTTAAAATCCTCTCAGCCTCGGCAATGGCTTCAACAGCTACGCGACCAAAGTTGTCGCTATATTTAGCGGTGTCTGCGTATTGCTCCAACGCCTTTCTCTGAACTTCGATCGCTTCGAGGAGAGCGTTTACGTCTGACAGAAAAAGCATTTGGTGATTGTACAAATCGGAATTCAAAGACTCTTTCCATTCCATTTTGTCTAGCTCAAGTTTTTTCCAGTGCGCATACGCTTTAAATCTAATTAGCGCGTTATCAATCGGTTCAGTCATTTACCCTCCGTCCAAAAGATTGACCAATAAGCACCCGCCACAGAGAGATACCAATTGCATCCGCCCATATAAATGAGACTGCCGAACAAAGTCGCTCTCAATACCGTGCCTATAAATTCTCCCGAATTATTTATTTTCACTCATCTTCTCCTCCTAAAAACTAACTGGCCGACTACAGGCGAAAACGGGCAGTTTGTCGAGTCCCGAAACCCTCAAAAGTATTTACCCATTGCCACTCAACAGTTTGGCACCGACTGGTCGGTATCGGTCAGCTTTTTAATTCTCAATTACACAGGTCCCACTAACGCGGATAAACCTGCCGCTCGCCGCATCCTTAAACTCCCAGCCATCAGATCCCTCGACGGTTTGTATTCTGCCGGTCGATTTAGTTTTGAGTATTACTTTTCCGCCTGAATAGCAGGTTATTTCGCCTGAGCTACCAATCGAGGACAGCGAAGCCTTGTCCGTATCAGTGCAGGACGCCAACATTAGGGCGATTATAAGAATTAGTTGGATCATTTTTTTCTCCTTAATGAGGTAGAGGTATTTCATAGAACTTATTTCTCGCTCCTATTCTCTAGCGCCTCACTCATTACAACTCTCTTATAAACATTTTTTAGCCCACTCAAATATCCGGCTAGGAAATTATAAGTAGGATCATTGGGAGCGACTCTCCCTCCGAGTCTTTTGTGAGTAGACGTCATAGACTCCTCAGTCACTTTGATTTCTTTTTGGTACCAATTTTCTAATTGTTCAGTCATCGATTCGATCTCCCCCTGGTCGCAAACATGAAAAACAGAAACTGCGTTTCATGTCCAATTCGTCTTCGGTGAGTCCGCACCCACAGTCGAGACAATGGCCAAGTTGTTTTTCCTCGTCCTCGTCAAATGAGGCAACCCGGTAACCGTCATAGTAAATTGCGTTTGGTTGGATCATTTAATTAGTTTCCTTGCAAATTTGTTCAGCCTGTAAAATTAATTTTTCTGTTTCATCATCAAAAATATTCATCACTTCTCCGGTTAATGGATTTTTAATAAAGAGTCCTTCGGGATGAAGTTTTTTATTTTTATCGAATGTTTCTCTAAGTATTTTTGTCTGATTTTTGAATTCTTCAAATTTCATTTTTCCACCTCAAATTTCCAATAAGTTGAATGCGCTTTTCGGTATCTTTCTAAGTCAACGCCTTGGAGTTCTGGAATTTTTGCATAGTCCACTGCTCCGACACGTGTCTCTTGACGAACCTTAATTCCTGCACAAATAAGACGGGTATGACCTGACTCTTTTGCTTTTTCAAGGATGATCTCCTTATAATGGTCACGCAAAATTTCTAAGTCGTGAATCTGTTTAGAAAGTTTTTTGTATTCCTTTGCTACCTCGGCCATTCCAATAATGGGAACGTAGTCCTTGTCCACTGGCTTTGGGGGGATACCTTTTAAGACATGTTCCTGCCAAAAATTAATTTCAATCGCTTGCATTCTGGAAATGTATTCTGGATCGGGCTCTACCAAAACGATTGCAAGTTTTTCCATATCAATAATTGCGTCGTTTCGTCCTTCGTATGGATAGGATAAGTAATACCCAAGCTGAGCTCCGGACACCATTAAAGCATGTTGCACTTGAGGGAAGTACTTATCAGGCACCAGTCCCATTTTTGCGAGCTCCCAATCTTTTTGACCGGAGTATTTGATCTCAATAATGTACTTTCCACATGCTGATAAACCGTCGAGACTTGCACGCAAGAATGGATATTTTTCCATTTTCACATTCGCCGCAGGATACAGCATTCCCATTTTCTCTTCGAATGCGGCTCTTAATTTTGGCTCTAATCGGTTTCCAATGTCCTTTACGTATTGATTGTCATCATTCTCAATAATGGAATCTGAAATTTTTTCTTCGTACAGTTTCATTGGAGTAGACCACGGACTCACTCCCATGAGAATTGGAGCCTCGGATGTTCCTATTCCTGTTTTTCTCTCTCTTAACCAGTCTTCACGAGTTCCCACGGTTTAACCTCTTAATCAAAGCGTCTGCAGCTTCAATGGCATACTTTGCGGCATCAGCTACGTAAGAAAATTTCTTCATTGATTGAATCATCATTAATGAAGCGAAATATTCTCGCTTGGTAAGACCTGCTTCCATCGTACTGTCGGTTATTCCATTGATTGCGTCATTCGGATTTGTCATTGATGCTCCTTTTGTTTATTTGATGAATTTGCACTCATTAAATTTTTCTGTCAATAAATATATTGACATAAAAATATTTCACACTTAAAACATCAAACATGGAAACAATATCTATTTTAAAAAAATGGCTAAAAAAAGATGGCAACACTAAAGCGAAGCTTGCATATCTTATGGGATACGAGTCTTCTTTAGTTATTGACAAATGGCTTTCCCGTCAGGAGATTCCTGCAAAAGCAGAACAATATTTTTTTACAATCATAAAACAAGGAGCATCGAGTGTTAAAAACAAGAAAAGCAAATCCGGACAAGCCTGTAAGAATAATGGTATACGGCGTGGAAGGGGTGGGCAAATCTACTCTAGGAGCAAAGTCGGATAAACCGATATTCATTTCACCGGAAGGTGGGACGGATCAATTACGAGATGTGAATGGTGAGTCTGTAATTGAAATGGATCACGTGACGGATTGGGACAGTTTAAAGAATGCGATTCATCAGCTACTTACTGAAGAACACGATTTTAAAACTCTTGTTATTGACAGTGCTGATTGGGTTGAGTCTTTGGCTCATGCCAAAATTATTGGTAAATCTGGGAAAAGCATTATTACTTGCAATGGCGGTTATGGCGCTGGCTATAGGCAATCCCAGACTATGCACAAAGAGCTCATCGAAGAAATAGCGACATTAAGAGAAAAGAAGGGAATGAATATTATCGTCACGGCTCACGCGCACGTAAAACCGGTAAAGGATCCCGGATCCATGGAAGACTATGACGCTTTTGAAATTAAGTGCCATGAGTTTGTTTCCTCTCTATGGCGTGAATGGGTAGACGGACTGTTTTTCGTTCGGTTTAATACGTTAACCCAAACTCCAGATGGGACGACCAAAGCTCGGGCCATGACCGACGGAAGACGTGTTCTATATACGGTAAAACAACCTGCGTTTCAGGCGAAAAACCGATATGGAATGCCTCCCGAATTTACTTTCACGGAAAATTTTTGGAATGAGCTTACTCAATACACTCGTTCTGACAGAGCTAAAGAGGCTACGAATGTGCTTGGAGAAATTGAAAAATTGACTCCTCTAATTACAGACGAAAAACAAAAGCAAGCCGTGAAGGAAGCCATTTCGAAAGCAGGAAGTGATTTAATCAAGTTAAAACCAATCCACAAAAGACTTGTGGAAATAACAAATAAAAAGGAGAGTGCATGAGCTACAGAGATATCCAAGCCGGTGAAAAGGTCGGGGTTGCAGTTGGAGCCCGATTTATCGAATCAAAAAAAGGAACATTAGGTCTTGAGGTTGAATTTGAATTTGAAGAGCCATCTTCCGGAGGTAGGGAACGTCTTTCAAGAGCGTTCTGGCTTTCTCAGGATGCAGTTGAAAATTCAATGGACACTCTTGTAAATGTTTTGGAATTTAACGGAGACGATTCGGTAGACGCAAATAGTGTTCTGACAAATCCAACGGCGCTTAATTACAATAAAAAAGTGAAGCTTGTCGTAGAATTAGAGGAATACAACGGGAAGTCCTATCCTAAGATTAAGTGGGTGAATAACTTGGGTGGATCCGCCTTTGTTGGAATTGAACCGAAAGTGATTCAATCGAAACTTGCGTCTGTTAATTTTAAAGCTAAATTTTTAGCTGCGAAACAAAAAGCGCAAGCGTCGTCCCCTCAAGTGCCTAATCACGAGGTCCCGTTTTAATGGAACGCCGAGTGATGACAAAAGAAGGCCTGCAAAAGATTGCGTCAACGAGAGCAAAACTTGCTTTCATGATTCAAGACTTATCTAAAGAGATGGTACCCAACTCGAAAGAGTTGGACCATTTTCTTTTGAAAGCAGAGGAACTAAACTATTTCGCAACTCGTGGAATTACTTTGAATCCAAAAAATTACACGACAAGTGAAATCAAAACAGAACAGGAGAAAAAATGAAAAATATAGATTACAAAAAAGTCGGAATTGTGTTGGTTATAATTTGTGCGATGGGCATTGCAATTTATGCAGCTTACTTCAAAGATAAAGGCAAGCAACAATTGCCACAAATGCCAATGCAGTCGGATATTGCGCAGCACGAGATAGATTTTGAAAAAATCAAAACCATCGAGCAGTTGAAAAATGTTGTGTATGCGATGGTTGGGGGTAAGCTATACGTCAACGTTCGGAAGGATAGTCTTTCTGATCACCAAATCGATGAAAAATTAAAGGAACTTTATAAATGAAATACTTACTTTTATTAATGGCATCGTTGCAGCTTTTCGCTGCTCCGCTGACATTTAAAACCGAATCCGGCGAAGTGCATGGGTTGGGACTTATTCGAACTGAAAAATCGAAAGACACCCCAAAGCGCTTAGCGAAATGGGAACCACTACGGAGCATGATTGTTCCGGGAACGTATGATTTATCGTCACGCGTTTCCCCTCCAGAAAATCAGGGTGGTTGTGGTTCGTGCTGGTCTTTCGCTCTTACGAAAGCGCTTCGCTCTGAGTTGATGTTAAAGTCAAAAGATCCTGGTGTCCTTGCTTTCAATTACCTACTTAACAATTGCGGACCCGGTCCGAAAATGTGGGGATGTAATGGTGGTACGGAAGATGCAGGATTAAGTTTCTTAAGTGGAGCAGGTCCTTGGCTTGAGTCGCAAGATCCATATACACAAAGCGAAGGCCGTTGCAAAGGTCTTCCCACTGCAGGAACTGCGCTCGAGTATAAAACGGTTAGTAACGGCGTTCCTACTTTCGAAGAGTTAGCGCAAGTCGTTTCTCAAGACCACGTACTGTCAATTACGGTCGCGGTATGCGGACGTTGGGGAAATTACAACGGCGGTATTTTCGACAAGAACGACTGCGGAGCTAATTCAATAAACCACATGATCAACATGGTTGGTTACTCTTGCGAAACTTCAGTCGACGAAAAAGGAAACTGCATTTTCGTAAACGGGAAACCGAAAAACGGAGATGGATACCTCATCGTGATGAACAACTGGGGTAACGGTTGGGGTGAAAAAGGCTACATGAGAACACGTTGGGGAATTGACGCAGTTGCTTATACTGCGTACTACTTCGAAGTGAAACAAACTCCGAAGCCGCCGACACCGACACCGACGCCAGGTCCTGGACCTGGACCAGTAAATCCGAGTGGAATTCCGATCTGGTTGTATGGAATTCTAGCGATTACTGGAGTTGTGATCATCTTTCTTGGAGTTAGTCTTTATAAAAAGAGAGATAAGTAAATAAATAGCTGCGGCGGCGTGGAAGGACACGTACAGACACCGCTAAGAGCTGCACACATCCAGGAAAGACGGCCAAAAGAACTAGTATCTCGCCTGGCTCTGTCGGAGAAGTGCAGTAGCCGGAATCAAGCCCGGCCCGCAGCAAATTTTAAACAAAGGAGCATCACATGTTTAAATTTTTAAAAAAAATATTCAAACCAAAAGAAGATACATTTGAAATATTTATTAAGAAGAACCCATACTACTTGCAGGAAACTCTTTATAAAAAAGAACCGGCAATTGAGGAAGAGCCGGATCCAGTTCCGGCACTTGTTTTGGCCCACACAATTTTAAGTACCAACGGTGTGGCAGAGGATTTTTCACATGAATTGGTGGAAGACTTTTCAAGTCCAGTTCACGAGACTTGGGATGACGGCGGCGCTGGCGAATTCGGTGGTGCCGGAGCTAGTGAAAATTTTTAAACAAAAGGGAGAATAAAATGGCTTCATTAATAATTGGATTAATTGTGTTCGGTTTCATTGGGTATCTTGTGGCTTACAAAATTCCAATGCTTCCTATTGTGAGGACGATCATTATAGGGATTATGTCGATTTTTATTCTGATCTGGGTAATTCAATTTTTTGGAATTGCAACTCCAGGCATTCGTAAGATTGGGTTTTAATAAATGCTGACAAATATTTTAATTTTAGTTTGGTTGCATTTTTTTGCCGATTTCATTTTGCAAACAGATAAAATGGCAATCAACAAAAGCTCAAACGTGAAATGGCTTTCCATTCACATTTTAGTTTACTCTTTACCGCTTTTTTACTTCGGTTGGAAATTTGCTTTATTGAACGGAGCAATGCATTGGATAACTGATTTCTGTACGTCTCGAGCAACTACTTACCTTTGGAAAAAAGAAGAACGTCATTGGTTTTTTGTAGTGATTGGATTGGATCAGGCCATTCACATGAGTTGTCTATTTTTAACGGTAGGCAGAATATGAAAAAAATAATTTGTACACCATTCATTCTGATTTCACTCATACTCGTGGGCTGTTTTTACTTTTCTCAACACATGTTGGACACTTTGATTAATATTGTAAAAGACGAATGATCTACCTACTTGTCGCATTCATTGCCGTCGTAATGCACATTCAGCCAGTTTTGGTGAATACTGAAATCACCCGGTTTTACATTACCTACTGGGAATTTTGGTGCTACTGGAAAAACGTTCTACTCTTTACATGCGCTGCGTTTATTTTTCTGAAATTAATTTTCAAAGCTAAACCGAAATGGGTATGGTGTTTTCCGATCTTATACCTAATCGAGGTATATCTATCCTGCTACTTCAGTGAGTACCCAAACATTGCTTGGAATGGCTATTATAATTACAGAGAGGGTGGGTACTCCATTCTGTGTTACCCAATCCTAATGATTGGAGCAATGTCTTTTGCGGACTACAAAAAAATATCGATTGCCATTAAAATTTCGGTTTTGTGTGTCGGATTTTGCGGAATTTCAAGCTATTTATTCGGACAGTTTTACAATTTTCCAATCATAAAACAACTTATCACCGGGTTTAATCCGCAATTCCAGTTGTCCGGATCCACTCGTCCAATCATGTCCACCCTCATGAATGCAAATCATCTAGGGCTGTATTGTTCCCTTTTAATGCCTTTTTTCATGGTAAAAAAACAATATTTTTTTGTTGTTATTTTACTGTTCCTCACTATTGGTTGCGAATCCCGCGCCGCGTGGCTTTCGGTTTTTTTGACCTGCGTTTGGTTTGTTCCTAGTAAGAAAAAAGATGCTTTAGCTTTAATTCCACTTTTATTAATTTTTCATTCTGAGATTTTTCATAAATTTGAAAATTGGAAGTCTGATTTTCGGTTAGAGGATAAGGCGTTATCAGGTCGTATTTACATCTGGAAAAACACAATGCCATTAATAAACCGAAATGAGATGTTTTCGCTTGGAAAAGGCAGTAGCACTTTTTCTTTGTACTTTAACCAGTATGACGTCGAAGGTTTAAGGCGAGCGGGGTGGAGCGGAGATCACACAATTATTGACAGGCCACATAATATGTACTTGCAAATGATTCATGCTTCGGGTTGGATTTCTTGTTTCTTATTTTTGACAATGAATTTAATTTTTTTACTATCTGCATTTTTTATCGGCGATAAAAGAGTTTACTCAATTGCGTTCTCTGTATTAGGATTTCTAATCTGCGGATTTTTCACTGACAGTATGGTAGGGGTTTCTCCAATTTATTGGGTGCTTTTGGGAACGGGGTACAAGTGCTTAGAGAATATCAATCCAGATCCATCGACTTAATTCGAAATGAATTTCAAATAGGACACAAAAAAGTTTTATTGTGGCTAGCCACCGGAGGTGGAAAAACCGTCGTGTTCTGTGAAATGGTCAAAGCTGCGGTTGAGAAAAAACGAAATGCCGTTATTTTAGTGCGTGGTAGGAAATTGGTAGATCAGGCAAGCCAAAGACTATTCCGAGAAAATGTTACACACGGAGTTTTGATGGCCGGACATTGGAATTACAAACCTACCATGCCGGTTCAAGTTTGTTCTGTGGACACTTTAATTGCGAGAAAATTAAGGCCAAAAGCTGATTTGATTATTATCGACGAGGCACACCTAGCAATTAGCGACGGATACAGGGAGGTCATCGCCGACTACCCGGACGCATTCATTGTCGCAGTCACGGCGACACCGTACGTGGACAAAAGTCTCACGCACGTAGCTCAAACTGTAGTTCATCCCATTTCTATGAATGAATTAATAGAACAAGGATTTTTAGTTCCTTTTAGATATTTTGCTCCGTCAACACCAGAACTTACGAATGTGAAAGTTTCCAGCTCAACAAAGGACTATGTGACCGACGATTTAGAAAGGGTGATGAATAGAACGCAACTGACTGGAAAAATAATTGAGCATTGGAAAAAGTTGGCAAATAATTTGCCTACCATTTGCTTTGCAGTAAACATAAATCATAGCAAAATTTTGGCAGAGCAATTTAGGGTTGCGGGGATCCCCGCAGAGCACTGCGATGCAGATAACACGGATGAAGAGCGTGAACAAATTATTAATAGACTCACCCACGGTGAAACGAAAGTCGTATGTAATGTCGGAATTTTCTGCACTGGTATCGACGTACCTTGTCTTGGTGCTCTTATCATGGCCCGACCAACCAAAAGCAGAAACCTCTACATCCAACAAGCCGGAAGAGGTACTAGAACCTTCGAAGGAAAGCAAAATTGTATATTGCTCGATCATGCCGGGAACATTCACCGACTGGGTTTGCCAACGACCGAGCACGCAGTTGACCTCCAAGGCAAAAAGCAAACCGAATCGACAACCTCAGAAAATAAGACTTGTGACCAGTGTTTTTGCGTTTTTCAAGGGGTAAAGTGTCCAGAATGCGGCACCGAAAAGGTTACCCCTCCACCCATCCAGGTAGAGGAATCGAACGACCAACTCAAAGAAATTTTCCCAGAAGATGTGGATCCAGTCCTAAAAATGTACAAGGAACTTTTGATTGAGCAGAAAAAAACCAAAAGAAAAAATGGCTGGTCGTGTTATAAGTTAATCGAACGAGTGGGCTTTGATAAAGCGCGTCCGCACCTCCCCCAATGGTTTATCGCGCGGTACGAATCCCCTCAAAAAAATATGTTTTCCACATCACCTTACGCTCCCGCTAAATCAAAACCGGTGATATAATTTAAATACCCCTACCTTAAACAGAGAAAAAAAATGCAAATGGATGATTTTATGAAGCTTGCGCTTACGCCGCAGGCGATGAGCGGATTTGTATCTGTGGTCACCGGAGCTTTGTGGTTTGCCGTAAAAAGGCTCATTAAGGACGTAAGACAATCAATTACCGGGATTACCATCCTAACTACTCGGTTAGAAGAACAAGAAAAAGCCCGTCAACTTTCTGACAAGCTTCACAACGACAAGTTGGAAAAAATGGCAGATCGCGTTCAACGCATTGAGGTCGGTTTTGCCGTATTAGAACGTGAATTTGTCAAGAAAAAAAGAGATAATGGAAGCGGGCTCAACGAATACGAGGACTAAAAAATGTTAGACGCAATTCTAGAAAAAATAGTGATGGCACTCCCGGGTGGAATCGGACCTTTTGTTTATGTCGGTTTGCAGCTTTTGAAACTGGCACCTGCGGTGATTAAGGCTATCAAAGAAGATCCGAATCCTAATAAAGAGTCGGCAAAGATTGTCGTAAAAGATTTGAAGGACACACTTGGAGTTGAAGATAAACCGAAAGGACAAGTGGGAGAGCCTCCAGACCTTAAAAAATTGTGACCATTGACCAGTTAAATCCCAATAAGAGATCTCTATCCGACGTGCAGCGAGCTAATTTAACAGAGCTCACACGTCGGATCTCTTTATTTGAGGAATTAATCGGTTACAAATTTCATTTTAATCCAGGAACTTTTTACGGTTTTAGGTCTCTTGCAGACCAACTTAAGGTTAATTCGAAATCACCAAAATCGTCGCATTGTGAAGGGATGGCAGTAGACCTCGCCGATCCGAAAGGCGAGATCTACCAATTTTTAATCGACAATCCTGACATCGTTATCAAGTTTGATTTTTACGTTGAAAGAAAAGACTACACGCCTGGATGGTGCCATATTCAAATACGACCAACCAAACGTCGATTTTTCATTCCATATTAAGCAGCGGGTTGCTCTAAAGCGTATTTGCAAGCCGTTAAACAACGTTTAACGTGTTGCTTGTTTTTCGTTTTAATCGCACTGCTAACCATTAGGCGATAAGACTCGCGTTCTTCTTTTGGAAGAGTTTTTATGAGTTCGATAATCGCTTCAATGATTTTAATGAAGTCAGGAATGTGGATGGCGATCCAAAGTATGATCGCTACCCAACTCACGCTTGCACCGGAGCTTCAACTGCAGGTGCGGCTTGTGCAACAGTTTCTGCAGGTTTTGCTTCATTCGCAAGTTTAATTTGTTCTTTTTTCTTTTTCAATAAACTGAAAGCGAGTGATTTGAAAGGCAATAAGAATGCCGTAACGAAAGCCTCTTCATCCTCTGCCATTTCAGCGCTCATTTGATCAACGCCTTGAACTGCAGGAACAATGTCCATCAAAACGGCTTGCATGACGACTGGTAAATCTTTACCAGGTTGCCATCCGTCAGCAAGTGCAGATTTAACATGATCAACTGCATTACTTAAACCTGAAGCGAGTTCGTAAGCTTCTTTACTGACTTCTTGTTCAATTTTAATTTTTGACATAATTTTCTCCTATTCCATTGAAGGATTAAATTTATTTTATTACCAGAAAGGAATATATCGTGTGGAGCCATTGATTGTCATTTGAATATATCCAACGGGATCCCCTGAAATCCCTGAAGGCGCGTTTGCTAAAGTAAGAAGTCCTGATGCGTTCGCCGCAAGTTGAGTATTTAAAACGTGTTGCGTGGAAGTACCAGATCCGATAGTAACAACTCCGCCGTCTGCAACCTGAAACACAGTTGTCGTGTCATCTTGAACGATAAGAGAAGGGCTTGTGGTATTTCCATTTGAAATCACCGCACCTGCACTTACAGTCGGAAGTGTATCAAACGCCGCCTTGGTTGTAAGAGTTGTTAATCTGAAAAATCCACCAACCGCTGTGGAAGCACCAGAAGTACTGACGTTCGAAATATAACCTGCGTTCAACGCCGAAGTTCCTCCAGCGGCATCGATTATCATGAAGGCACCAACGTTACGGTTGGCGCTGGAGACATAAGCTCCATAGCCGACGTTTCCGTTATTGCTTGTGGTTTGATTTCCAAAGACGGACATGTAAGCGCCGTAAAGACCGGTTAAATCGTAAGGACTTAAAGCGCCAACTTGTGCCACATTGATGCTAGAGTGATAACCTACGGTGTGAGTCGCAGCAGATCCACCACCTGATGCTTGGATGTCATATCCATAAACGGTACGAGCAGTGGCTGAATTTCCAGTGTTAATATCTGCTAGATAACCTTTATAAATAGTGGTTGTAGGAGAGGTAACCGTTCCCACAAGTCTGTGCATTGCATTGGATGTGGCACCCATTGTGGCATTTGTAATGATATGCCCATTGGTAGCTCCGCTGATTGTAGTAGCAATCCCAGTTGAAGTACCCGCAGATGTGTCTACTGTAAATGTACTGGTAACAGTTTTGGCACCTGCAAAAGTTTGTGTGCCAGTTGTAACCACCCCACCAAAACTTGCGGAAGCCGGCTGCATCGTTAGAGTCGAACCAGAAATAGTTGCTGCATTCGCATTCGGTGAAGATCCGATAGCAGCCATGGTAGTAACTCCACCACCAGCTGGCGTTGCCCAAGTGCCGTCACCTCTCCAGAACGTCGAAGACGATGCGGAGGTACCGGAATTTAAATTGGTAACCGGTAAGTTTCCTGTGACGTCACTGCTTGCAAGATTAACCGCTGAATACGACCACGTTCCAGATGAAACATGAGCGATCCCAGTCGATGCAGCGGAACTTCCACCCGTGCCGCCTTTTGCAGCAGAAATAACCGTACCGCTCCAGGTTCCCGAAGTAATGGTTCCCACAGTCGATAAATTCGATGCGGTAGTAAGTCCAGATAATGTAGTGAGAGTGGAATTAGTGATTGCTGCAAGCGTTGCTACAACCGATCCGGTTCCGGAAGCTGTCACGTCACCAGTCAAAGCAGTGATCCCACCGCCCCCTCCACCGGAAGTGACCCATGAGGCACCATCCCAACAATATATAGATCCAGAATCTTGAGTAGACCTACAGTCTCCAGCTACATTTCCGGACGATGGCAATGTAACCAAACTTGATACAGGAGCCTTCCAAGATGCCGATCCACCTATAAATGATACATCCGCAAACAATGACGCTGTAAACAGCAACAGAATTAAAAAGTAATTTTTCATAGATTCCTTTTCACTGAGCTAAAAGTCCATATGTCTTTAAAGCATAAACGATATCTGAAATTGAATAAGCTGTTCCACCGATATTTCCACTAAAAGTACTTTCTGCAAAAACGTCATTCGAGCTTGGGTTTTGATTAAATCCGGCGGTCGTAAGTCCGGCTGAAGTTTGAACGGTATTAAAATTCAAAATAACATTTCCTGCGGAATCTTTTAAAGACCGACTAATCGTGTTAATAGATTCGACTGCAGAATTGTCAGTAAATGAACCTGACTGCCAGTTGTACATGGTTACATTGGAGGTATTAATGAGTAGGTGATTATTATAATCGATTGATGTTCCTCCGAAAGAATCGATAAGGGTGTTGATCCAGGTTGGCTGAGATGAGTAGTAAGATAAGACAGCGCCATCAGATTTGCTTCCTGCGGGAACATTGATACGGGAGCTACCGTCGACTGATATTACATCCGATGTGTGTGGGGAGAAAGCAAAGTATCCCCCTGATAAATTCATGGTGATGTTAGTGCCGTCGGTAGAAAAATAGCCAGTGCCATCAAATGCTCCCGAATTATTCCATTGAAAAGACCCTGAACTACCTCCAACACTCCCTCCCCCGGTCGGAGGTTGCAAAGACAGGTTTCCAAAACCGTCAGTTGTCATTACATAACCACTGGAATTGTCGGACGTAGGATAATTTAAACCATTTATAGAAACACCTGAGGTACTCCATTGCAGGCGATTGATTGATGCGTTGTCATACAAGATTCGATTAAACCAGTCGATGCTTGATTGCCCTGTGTTGTCGGTTAAGTTTCTTTCGACGTAGTCGATGCTAAGGGCTCCGCCGCCGTCATAGATGGTTCCTGCGTCCCAATTAATTGAGGATCCGTTTGCTCCACTGTAAAGAGTTCTAGCGTTGTAGTTGAGTGAGGTTTCGCCTCCCTCGGAGTAGAGTGATCTTCCATTCCAATCTGCGGATAAGGCGCCAGTGTTACTGTATAGCTGTTGAGAATCTAAATAAATAACTGCGCCGGTAGTTGAGTGAAGAGTGAAGGATTGTGCATTCGCGAGGATAAGTCCTCCGCTACTTCTAAAGCTGTCGCCCTGAAAGTATCCACTTCCTACGGGAGTTGAGATGACACCGTTTGAGTCTGCGGTTGCGGGGCTAACAAAAACTGCACCTCTTGTCGATCCGTTGTTAGAGACGATGCCGCTTCCTGTAACGGTGCCTGTTTTGTAGGTGGGTGCTCCGCTTGAGGTGACTCTCCATCGGCTGTTTGTTGTTTCGTAAAAAAGAGTGATGGCTTGACCGGATGCAAGGGCGATGTCGGTCGCGCCTGGGAGGATAAGTCTATTTGCTGCGGTGGCGCTTGCGCTTTGATTAGTGAGTTGAAGGGTGCCTGAACCATTAAAGACGAGGATGAGTTGAAGGTTAGTTGAGGGCGCAGTGATTCCGTTGATGGTGGGGGAAGCGCCAGTGAGGAGGACGAGTCCAGTAGTTGGTGCGAGGGAGTTGATGGTGCCTGTCGTCGTTATCGTCGACATAGCCATTGATTCGCCAGCACCGCCATTGGTGATAGATAAAGGCAAAGTAAGCGCATCCTGTTTAGCGTTAAACGTAGACCAATCTGTCGATGATAGCTTTCCTGTATTTGTAGCTGAAGCAATAGGTAAATTTAAAGTAGTTGTACCTCCGGAACTTGAAACCGAAAAATTAGTTCCGGCAGTTCCAGAAGTAATTACTTGTGCGGAAGTAGTATTTCCATTGATAGAAGCAATTCCACCACCACTACCACCACCTGCAACCCATGCAGATCCGTTCCAACAATACGAAGTTCCGGAATCTTGAGCTGACCTACAATCTCCAGCGAGATTACCCGACGCTGGCAAACTAGATAAGTTTGCAACGGAGGATTTCCAGCTAGCAGCTCCGGCAATAAATGAAACATCAGCGAATGCTGAAACAGTCAGCATTAAAATTAAAAAAATATTTTTCATGTATTTTATTTTCCCCAACCGATTGCCTGGAAGCTACCGTTGCTGATCGTACCAGTAAGACTTCTAAACCAGCACTTGTAACCAGATGGATATTGATAAAGTCCAGTATACGGTGGCGTAATCGTCGAGTAAGCCATAACCACGAAACTTCCTTTTTGGCCAGGACTTGGATACCTCTCTGCGTTGCAGTTCGCTTCAATTGGATTTGCTGAATTGTTGATTATGTTCACCACTCCCATAGGACCTGAAATCAGAGTCAATTCAAGTTGGGGTTGACTAGGATAGTTAACCGTCATGGCCTGCGGTGGAGATGTAAGGTCCGCATAGAACGAATATGGGGTTGCCGCCGCGAATAAAGGCAATAAAAGTGCCAGTAAGAAAATTTTCATTTTTTTGTCTCCGTTTTTGAAGTTTACCATAAATTTTATCCAATTCTCACAATACTCATTTGCACCTGATTCGACGTATCATTAACGTCACCACCACCAGCAACTGTTCCGGTTTGCACTCGAAGCACATCTCCTGGTACGCACCTTACCGGTCCGCTGGTATTAATAGGGCATGTTCCACTATTATTACTTACCGTGGAAAAAGTAACTCTATTTGCCACTGGCACGCTACTGAGGAAAGAATTTAAAGTAGCTGAATTTTTTGTAAATCCAAGTAACGCATATGCGTTAGTTCCATTGTCAGTAGCAAAACACTGATATAAACCCTCTGTGTTAATGGTGAAGCTTCCACCTAAAGAAGAACTGTCTGTATAGGTAATGTCGGTTCCAACCACCGTCATATTAGTGTATCTACGAACCGACGTATTGGTTGATCCAAGACCGTTTCCGGTATTTCCGATTGCTGACGAGTTAAATACCGTTGGCGAAAATGGAATAGTTGAAACTTCACTCGGAGCCGTTGCCCACGTGCCGGCGGCTGTTTGGGTACTTGTGATTCGTCCGATAAGTCGAACGGCTTTCGAGCTAAATACAGAAGTTGAATAAAGAACTGTCGGGCTGGCCCCTCCAGAAATTGCAATTGAGCTTTGAAGACTTCCTTCATCAAATCGATGCATTGAAACTGCAAGAACTAACGTGCCAGCGTTGTTTACCGCGTAAACATATAAAGTTTGAGGCACTCCGCTTAAAGTACCGATAGTGGTGGCACTCGGGATCACTACACTCACAGAACTTGTCGTGAGAATATCGCTTGCTGTACCGGTGGCTGCAGTGGCACTTCTAAAACCGATAATAGAAGGGCTGGTTGCGGAAGGATTGTTTCCGGCGGCGTCTTTCAGCGCAATAGTCATTGCGTTTGTGGCGACTGTTGCGGAAATAGAAGAATTTACAAAATCTATGGATTGAACGTACCTATTGATTGCCCACTTCGTTGCGTCAGTAGTTGCGTTATTCAAATTGTCGTCTGCGATTGAACGATAAATATTTCCTGAAGTGTCTGAAACTAAACTTCCAATGTAGTACGTTGTTTCAGCGTTCCACTCCGCAATCCCTTGCTGCATAAGGTATGCAAGCTGATACGCGTAAACGTAAGACATGGAATTCATGTCTTCAATCGCTGGCGAATTACCTCCGAGGATCGCAGCAAACCAACCTTCAGTCCATTCCCCTAAGGATTGGATTGTTTCTACATCAGTTGAGTAAGCAACTGCACCGGCTGCTAAGCTTCCGAAAACTCCGCGTTGCTGATTGCCAGCTCCGCTTCCAAAAATTTTCATTAATTTTCGTGTAATTTTTGCCATGAGTTAGCTCCCGAATTCAAAAGCGTAAATGTAAGACAACCAAGGATAATCCATATGGTAGTCCGTGTAACTGTTAAAAGGAAAATTATTTGCAGTATTAATCGTGTACGTCCTGAAACCGAAAAAATGATTTGTCGGTGCGTAAATAATCGCAAGCCTAACTCCCATAGGTTTTGGAAGTTTTCCCTCTGTGATAAACATTTGAATCAAGTATTGGGATCCAACTGAATAATTTATGAAATAATTCATGTGCATGTTTGCGTAGTCATACACGAGAATTTCATTCCCAAACTGTTGGTGGATCAAAGTTTGAATGTCGTAAAGTGAGCTCCCATTGTTATTGCTCACTATACAAATCCGAATAAAAGAACGGTAGTCTTCGTCGCTTAAAGTAATCGGCGCTGTAAAACCGTTTCCACTTCGATCAGCGCCTACATATTTTCCAAGAACGTTTAGTTGCACTCCAACGGCGGTGTCTATGTCAAAAGCGTCTTGAACGTCAACGGGTAACTGATCCATCACGACCATGCGCACGAGCGCCTTGATCGTATCGTAAGCTTTCGGTTTCCCGACATATTGCAAAATTAGTAATTTTGCATAATACGTAATTAAGTCTTCGGTTGTCATCACACGACCGATACGTTTGCAGTGGCGGTATTACCAATGCTGTCTGTTACCTTCACTACGTCTGTCACTCCAGTGGTCACGCCAGCGGTGTACAGTCCAGTTCCGTTGATCGATCCTCCGCTTGGATTGGAATCCATTGTGTAGGTATAAGAACCGAATCCACCAAGACCGGTGAATTGTTGGCTTGCAAGTGCTGCAACGACTGCGCTACTTGGACTTAATTCCATTGGGATGATAATAATATTCGCTTCGGTGACAGCGAATTGTCTATTTTTTGCCGAAGGAGTTAGTGTGTTCGTATAAGAACCACCGGAAGTGAGAGAAAATCCTGCGTTCGTCACGAGCGTATTCGGATCAATCACCTGCACCGCAGTTGCTAAGGCATTAATATTTACTTCCTCGGCCACACCAGGAACAAATGAAGTGACAAGACCGGCTCGAATCGCGGCAATGTTCGGAGGATTAATTCCGTCAAGTGATGTGGCTGTAAATTTAATGTATAGAGTCTGTGGAGTGACGTTATCCCAGAATACTTGGAAAATGCTTCCGTCGACCTGTGTCACGTCATATGAAATGCTTCCGTACATTCCACAACCGGCATTTCGCTTTCTGTAAATTGCGTTTGCAATTTCTGAAGGAGTGCCAGTTCCGGCAACAATTACCCAGATTGAATGCCCAGGAACGCCGTCGCCATTGGTGACGCCTGAATCGTTTTCTTCTACGTAAGCAAACGTGACGCCTGAAATATTTTCTAAATCGGCAAGTAGTCCTGCCAGATATCCCTGACTTGCAAGGGAAACCGACTTTTGTCTTCGAATACGAAGAGCCGCATCTGACTCCTCATTAATTCCAAGTGTGGAATACGTTGTCGGGTTATTTACCGACACGACTCCAAGAACGATAGTCACCGGAATGGTAATGGTATTGGGAGTCGTTAAAACTTCGCCTGGAAGTTCTGCTCGGAAAGAATAGACGTAAGTGCCGGGAACCGAAATAGTTTGACTAGCTTGCAAAAGCCATCGGTTTCCTGCGTTATCTGCAACGGTGAATGGATCCGTTCCGTCCACGACGGAATCGTCAAGACCTATTAGATTTAAGGCTTGAGAGACGACAACCGTAATATTGGTAATCGTATAAGTTCCGGCTTGTCTTTGAATTCCGTTAATCGCAACTCGTTGATCAAGAACCGCACCGATAGCGTTGTCAGGATCGAACTGGTTATAAATTTGAGTGAGTAAATCCTCTAAGTCCAAAACCGACTGAATGAAAATCATCATCATCTGTCCATCAGGCGTGTCCTGATCCAGATTAATGTCGGCACCATAAATGGTTTGGAAGTTGAGTGTAAACTCAGCTACCAATTCCGCTTGCGTTTTAGTTTGTAAGCCGTTTACGCCGATAACATTAGGCATCTTAAACCCTCGGTTATGGAGCTTTCCACACTGGGAAAATAAGTGTTTCAGTTCCTAAATATAGTTTAACCCAGCGCCACGGATTTCCAGTTGTAGGCGCTTGATTTAAAGTAGCAGTTCCCGAAGGAGGACTGACTACCGTTTCAACTACCATTGGAGTCTGAAGAATGGTGCTGATGGGCATTTTGTAAGTATTGCCGTTGTTGACCATTGGAAAAATGGCTGCTGCTGTCACTTGAGGAGGGGAAACCTCGTCTAGTTGGGAAATTTTCACATCGGCTAAACCGAGTGAACAGATAAATAGGATTAGGAATGCTTTCATGGATTTACCTTTCTTGCGACTCAATTGGATTACCCTCTTCGGTCGTGATTCCGACTCCACCTTCCGTCAAAAGAACGGATGATGGAGAAAACTCAGTTGTCGCGTTCACGATAAACCCGAAACTTGTATTTACGCTATACGTTGCACGCATGAGCCTATCAGTGTTCACCACGAGTGACAATTGCTTCATTTCGGTAACGTAAAGGGTATTCAATATTGTAGCATTGATGGCTAAATTAAGCCCTACCTGGTTTTTACTTCCGAGCAAATTGAACCAATCGATTCCTGCATTTGTTTGGAAAAAACAATCCCCAATGAAAGACATAAGACGCGTTTGGATATTTTGAGCTACCGCATCACGATTACGCTTGTAGTTATTCCTACCTTTTCCAAACTCCCAATCTCCATTTACATCGAGTGCTCTGACAATCATATTTTTTACTCCAGTAGTTGACCAATTTTTGTGGCGGTTGCAGTTAACTGAGCGGAAACCGCAGTAATCGCAGCCGCGTTAAGTGGAGGACTGCTCGGACCTGCGAGGGATCCAGGGGTAACCGTAATAGCCGCAGTCTGAGCAACAAGCGTTTTTACTTCATTAACTAATTCTTGAAGTAAATCGTTCAAAGTTCCTATGGTGTTTTTTACTAGAACTTTGGTTTCGCTTACGCCTACTTCCGGACCGTTATCTCCCCATTGAATTTTGGCATGGGTTTCGTCAAAAGTAGAAATTTTATTTAGTCCAACAATTGCAATCCCGTCGGACATCGAATGAAGCCGAGACGTGGCCGGAGCTCCGGAAAAGGCTCCTTTGACGTAATTATCTATGTCGCGGTCATTGAAAAGAATAAGAGCCTGATCACCTTTTTCTATTGGAAAGCTTAGATATGAGCTCCCGCCACATAATGAAATCACCGGAACGTCGACTAGAATGGGATACTCTTGAGTTTTTTCCTCAAGTTTCCCTACGTTTGTTTGAGTAAAATAAGTCTGACTGTAATTGATCGTAGCGGAAATAGTTTGAGCGTCCGGATCAAAACTCTGCACCGTCGCAATCGCGTGGCAGTTTAAAGAAAGAAGAATATTCTTTTTTAAAAGCTCCAAAGCCGAAGCTAGTGTTGGTTTTGCGATTGTTTTACTAAAAGGTGGTGCCATTATCCAGCCTCTACAGGTGTCAAAAAGCCTGCGTGGTAAACGCCTATAGTCGTCGTGGCATTTCCGCAAACCGATTCCGAAATCATTCCTCGATGGTGAAGAGAAATGACTTTGTAATAAGTATTGTAGTTTTTTGCAGTTAAGCTATCCAATTTAATTTTTTGACCAATGAAAAGACGTGGCTCAAACAAAATGTCAAACGTCAAGAAAGTTTGTTCACGAACTGGAGTTCCTAAAAGTCCGCTTGCACTGCTAATAACTGGGATATCTGTAGCCGCAATATGCTCATTGTCAGAGAGGTAATTTGCCTTCCCGTTGTCTATGAAAAAACCACTATTGTCAGCGCCTCCAGTTATCGCCTGGATACTTTCAATGGCGTTACCTGCAAAAGAGTTTCCACGTGAAATAGTTCCCGGAATGTCACCCACGGCACCCATTTCAACGCCGTACGGTTTCATCTGAGAAATCATATTCTGGACAATGGTCTTATTGGACGTTCCCTTACTAAATTGGGTATTACTCAAATTCGCGTTGGAGTAGGCATCCCCACCGTCGAAGCATTCTATGTTAGTAAGAAAGTCGACTCCACGCCGAACCGATTGCGCAAGGCTAATGTAGCCAGTAAAAACGAGTGGGAAGTTTGGCCCGTCACCGTATCCGGCGTTAAAATATACTTTCCGAATATCGGAAGGATTCATCCAGTCTTTTAGGATTCGATCTCTATTTTTTTGAGACAAATTATAAATCGTAAATTTGCACACGTTTGCCGAGCTTAAGGCATTTCTTTGAACGTCAAATTCAATCGTAAACGGAGGTTTGATCGTAATGTACTCTGAAGAACGAGGAGCCGTTTCTACTGTGAGGACATAATTTCGTTTAAACTTATTATCCACTTAACAGTTCGGAATACTCTATGACTTCAGCTTCACTGAGAATGTAGAGGATTGCCGCCTCCGTTTGGAAGTCGTTCTGTAGGGATGGTTCACGGTTTCCAGTCACAAAACAAGCTAAACCGAATGGAATTTGATTTCTAAATTGGTGAAGCATGTTGGGACTTGTCGTGATTGCAAGTCCTTTTAAAGAAAAAGAACCATAGTCCATGCTCGTGATGATCCAACGCTTTTGCATTGGGACAAATCTCATATTAATGGTGAGCGCACTTCCGTCTTGCAGAATGAGAGTGTGAATCTGAGCGGGTGAATTTGTAATTTGTTGGATTTGATACATTAGGCAATATTTCCTATCTCACCCAAAAAAGATTTTGGAGACAAGGGAGGAGTGGAAACTCCCATTTGAGTATCTAAGGATCCCTGAGCCGCGGCTCTTCCCTGCATGAAATCAGCGCTTAAAACACGTGTGGTTACACTTTGTGCATACCGAATTTGTTTAAACGTAATCTCAAAATCTGTAATCATATTCGTTTCAGCATCCTGAATGGCACGGAGACTTTTGATTGCCATGTCATTGAAGATGGCCCACGGAGTTTGAACAGTAAATAAAGTTCTTTGATTGAAATAACCGTAAAAATCCTGGAAGTACTTTTGTTGCTTGGTTTGAGCGTTGGTTCCGAAAACCGTGTTCCAAGCGGAAACTGCTACGTCAAGGACGTTTGCCGCAGTATCGTAAATCAACTTTGCTTGGTTATACGCAACGAGTGCCGTGACGGATAATTGAGGTTCGTACCCTGCAATGGCAGTCAATTTGTCAGCGGCAAATTTCAACGGGTTTAAAATTCCAGGAACCACGTCATTTAATTCACCGATAAAACCGTGTGTGGTGACAACGATAGGGCGAAGTGCGATTTGATCTTGCACGGCTGTATTGTCTTCCACGTAATGATCCGTAATGTCCGATTCTAACGCTACGGTTTGCTCGCCTTCGTAATTAAAAAGAATTGCAGGCGGTGGACGTCTTGTCTGTCCGTTTGAATCGGATGACAATGCAGGATTTTGAGGTTGGTACCCTTTATTTTCGTTAGGGGTAACCAAGATCAAATTCGAAAGGGCAGTTGCCGCAGTCGTCGCATTCGATAATGTAGAAATATCGATAGGCATTAATTATTCCTCGTGCGAGCAGGATTTTGACCAACATAATCACGTAATTCTTTTAGCCACATTTCGGAAGCGTCTTCCGCGCCTGGTACTCCATGATTGTGAATGGTTTGATTCACTTCGGTATTATTTGTTGCAGGCGTCACGCTTTGCGGCTGTCTAGGAGCGAATGGAATAACATTCTGATTTTGATTAAATCCAGGCACCACGTCTTCAGGTTTCGGTAATAGACTTCGGAAGAAACTAGATAAAAAACCTTCCTGATCCGTTTTTTGCGCTTTCAACATTCCGGATTTTTCTTTATCGGATGGTCCAAATATACCACCTAAGAAATCACTTCCCGCTTTGTAAGTTTTAGAGAAAATATTTTCTTTGCCTTCACGGAATTTTTGTAGTTCGCTAAGCGCATAAACCAAAGCTAAAATCGTCGCCGTGACTGGAGCCCAGCTTGCGGCAATTGCGAGACCTGCAGCTACCATTACTTTTTGGAGAATGGGAATTTCCTTCGTAATAGCTTGAAGGTTTTTTGCTACTTCACCTAAAAATTTAAATGCATTCTCAAAACTTTTTATTGCGGTACCGCCATAAGTAGCAACTAATTGATCCCTCACCATTTGAAGCGTATGCCAGAATTTTTCCCATGCCTGGTTCACGCGCGCGAGTTGTGCAATTTGCTTTTCGGATAAAATGTTCCCATTGGATATTTTGTCCAATTCCATTTTTGAAGAACGCATGGTAGCAATCGTGTCGGGACCTATTCCGAAAGTTGCGAGCATTTGATTTGCCCACGGTACGTTCTTTTCTTTTTGCGCGTATTCACGCAATTTTGTCATCATGTAGAACGTGTCTTGGAGTTTGTTTATATCAAGTCCACCAACTACGCGTGCAACCTCGGCAAGTCCACCGGGTTGACCTTGACCTAAAGCCATTTTTGTCATCGCACCCTGAACTCCCATAATGGAATTCTTCATGGAGTCTGCAGATTCACCGGACATTTTGGCCATGTATTGCCAACGTTGGAGATAATCAGTCGAAAGACCAGTGAGATTAGAAAATTTCTGTAAATCCACGCCGTGAGTTCCTGCAGCTGCAGTCATTCGCTCAAGCGCGTAAATAGCTCCTACGATTGCGGCTTTTGCGGCAAGAGAGGAGGAGGCGACTTGCTTAATTCCAGTGTCGACGGCTGAAACCGATTTAACGGCTTGGTCAGCGCCTTTGACTCCTAGATTGATGAAAAGTTCTGCAACCGTCACTTATCACCTCTGTGGAGTTCAATGTATGCGCGTTCAAAATTGTTTAAGAAAGATTCGTAGTGGAGAATTTGTTGAACTGTTCTTGCGTCCATTTGTCTCACCTCGCTTAAGGTACCGTATCCGGATTTTACAAGCCGGAACATAATCAGTTCGTCCGGGTTATCAACCCTTACGCGAGGGAGCTTTTCAGGTTCTCCAAGATTTGAGAGTACTGTCGCGTAAGGGCTTTCGTAAAAGGGAGAACGTTTTCCTTCGCAACCTCAATGCAAACCGAAAAGTAGTCTTCCCGAGCCTCGACACTTTCAAAAGTGTCCGCGTCAATCCTCATTCCCTTGTAGGCACATCGTTTCATGCATACCCAAAGAGCGTCCTCGATTTTCTTCGAGGAGAAACCGGCACAGAATAGATCTTTCATCATATTCACGCCGATTTCTTCTTTCGGATCTAACTTCAGATTTTTCGCCTCGTCTAAAATCGCTTGATAAAGCGCTTTAGATTCGAGAAAGGAGCCGAGCGTAATATTTAGCTCGGCACCACTGGGCATTCTAGTTATCACGTAATCACTCTAGGGCTGTTCGAGAATTTCATCTTGTAGATGGAAATACTCTGTTCTGTATCGCCCTCCACGTTCATTTTTCCTTCGACTTGGTTTACAAATACCCCACCGCTCATGATGTAGGTATCGCTGGTGGTGTTTCCTTTTCCGTCACCAAGCTTTTTGATGAATTGTCCAATCATCAAAACAGTTCCGGCGAAATTCAACTGCTGCTGCGCGAGCAAGCTATTCATGAATTTATCGTCTGCAGAACCGCGAATAAGTCGCAATTCGACTTCACATTGTTTACCCATTTCGTTCAAACCGTAAATGGCATTTCCATTTTTACCAGTTTTAACGTTGGCAATTTCGTTAGGAAAAGTGAGTTTTACACAGTCCCCATCGGCCAGATCTGTGAGGATCCGATCATTAATGTTTACCGTGTCTGCTCCTGAGAGTGCCTGAGAGGCCATAGTTTCTCCTTTAAAAGTTTACTCGTTGACGTAAATGATCACATTGGATTTTTGAATTGCTCCAGCTTCCTTCACTGCAATTTGAACTAGAGGAGCATTTCTTGCCGCACGTTCGTTTGCCGATTGTTTTGCAATCGGTTGGGAATAAATGTAGTACCCAACTTGACGAACGTTATCCAAGAAATCTTGTTGATTACCGAACGTCGTCGAACTAGTCCAACTTCCCGGAGCGAGATAAGCGTTGTTCACGCCAGCTTCGCACACATTTCGGTAAGCGCCTTTAAGTCCGTCCATTCCGTTTTCGGTTTGGGGGATTTTCGTGGACGATTGAGCTAAGAAATTGAAGCCTGCAATTTGAATTGCTCCGACAAACCATTGAAGGTTGTAAACCTGATCGAAGAAACTATTTGCACCGCTCGTGAAAACCTTCGGTACTCCCTGGAAGCTCGCATATACGTCGGCTCCTGCGGATTGACAGAGAGTTAAAAGAGTTTGAGTCATGGAAGGATCAGGTTGAATTCCAATCAAATCCTTCAAATGCATTGTGGAAGTCGTGTTGTTTCCAGTGAAATTCGTGGAAAGAGCGCGACCTGCATATGCGGACATCATTCCTAAAGCGTCTGAATCATTATCAGCACCGTAGAAAAGTCCTCGAGAATGAGAAAGATTTCCGGATTGGAGTAAATCCAAGATTCCAGAGGGATCCACAGTCGCAGGATCTCTCTGAACAAAGAAACCGATTTTGTTGAGAGGTTGCAGAACTTCGGCAGCTGCAATCGTATCGGTTTCGTCGAAAATATTCGAAGCAATAACTCCGAAGTATTGGACGAGTGAAGCGGTACGAGTAATTGCAACGGCAAGCGTTTCACCTGCAGTGGCTTGAGCCACGGTAACCGTGACGGGTGCGGAACCGGCAGTTGCTAAAGTGTCCGACGTGACAGTCATTAAAGCGGCATTGCCATAATAACCTTGCATCGTAACGGTAACGCCTGCAGGAATGGATCCGGTGACAACCGCGTCTTCTAAACCAGTAAGTGTTCTGACTTTGGTTTGAATTGTAGCGGCATTGTCATTCCAGTTGATTGCAGCCGTCGCATCTCCGTCGAAATTCAGGATGAAAGTTCCCGAAGCTGGAGTTGCGGAAAATGCCAAAGTTTGAACTTCAACAACGAATGGAATTACCACTAAGTATCCATTGCCAGCGAGAATATTGGGTTGTTGAGAAAAAATTGAATTCGCCATTTCGTAGGTTTCGGATCCAGTTCCGAAATCCTCACCTACTTCAGAGGGAGAAAGATAGATTTTGTAACCTAAGCTTCCAAAAGAACCGGAATCATATGGTTCGGCTGTAAAAAGAGCTAAGTTGCTCGTATTGTATTCGCCTGCTCCGCTTTGCGCTGCAGACACGGACACATTGACGATATTCGTGAGTGATAATTGGGCCATTTTTTAAACTCCCTCGTTAGGTTTTATTTTAACAAAATTTTATGGCTCTGTCTCGATTTCAGGTTGTGCGAAAGTGTCATAGTAAGGCACGTTCGATACTTTAGTAAAGAAGTACTGTAATCCTACAGAGATGTTAAACCTGTAGGGTATCGCAGCACCATCCACCTGAGACAGATTCACGAACTCCGTTGAGAGTTGCGCGACATAAAAAGAGTTTGCAGCTTGTTGCTGACGAGAATAATCACTGTTCAGAGCTAAAAGCACCTCCTCTTTTCGGTTGAGTGCTTCGATACTTCTACTGAGTATGTCAACGCTAAGCGTAGCGTGCATGTTTAGTGACTGAAGTGATGCATCATCCCATTTGTTTGTATTCCCGAATGGTTTGCAACGTAAGACTGAAACTGGAATGTAAATACGATAATCGGTTGGGATGTCGAATTTCTGATCCCACAAATAGCACTGATTATTATTCAGTCCCATTTCTCGTCGTATGATTTCACACACTAATTGAAGCGCGCTTCCTACGCTCACAATTTTGTCGACTTTTAATCCGTTTGCGTCGGTAACTCTAACCGTGTCCTCGCCGTAAGCATTGGGAGCCGTGTAAAGTCCACTCGAATTGATTGTTCCACCTACCCCGCCAACCACGACAGAGTAGGCGTAAGGCGATGTACCGCCTGTGGCAAAAAATGAAATCGTACTCGTTGGTGAAGTCGCAAGCGTATAAGATGTGAGAGTCAAGCTCACGTGACAATGACCTCGCCGTCTTCAGTCGTAAGTTGGTCTTGAGTATTTTCAGTGATTAGAGGAGTCGCAGTCGTGTAATCCTCGACTAAATGGTACTCATTGTAACCGTAAATTTCATAGTCAAGCTTTTCCATTACTCGGTAGGAGTTACCTAAGTAGATCACAATTTCATCAGGTTTTAAAGACAAACCGATTTGAGCGTGAACAGTAAACCATTTCCATTCTCTCTGTCCTTCAGGCATTTGCTTCAATTGTTGAGCCGTAAAAGGTTGCCAAACCCCACTGAAACTAATATCGGTTTTCGTCTCGACAACTAGGGAGTTTTTAACCGTTTTCTGCACGCGCGTGAAAATCATGGGTTGAAACCATGACCGCATGGCATCTTCCATGTCCGGCAAAGTACCAGTGTTTTGGTTCAAACGAATTGAATTTGCATTGGATATGATCATTCTTTCACGTCCGATGTAATTGAGTTGCGAAGCTGCTGCGTCTCAACTAAAGTCATTTTCACTTTTTTGTGAGCCATTAGACTTGGTTTCCACTTGCCAAACCCACCCGTCTGAAATCCTTCGAGAACAACTTTCTCAGCGACCAAGGCAATTTTAGACATCCAATTCTTAATACTTTTTTCGGCAATCACTTTTTCGAGTGCGTCCTGGTTAAAAGCACCAGATTGGTCAAGGTATTGTTGTAAATGCTCAATAATGGGTACTCTCAAAAATGAACGAACAGGCATCCCCGCTTTTCCAAACTCGTGTTTTAAACCGATTTCGGCATTGGTCGGACCTTCGCTTTTTCGCAAAGTTTTACCGCCTAAAATACCCACGCGCGCAGTAGGAATTTTGCCTTTAAACGCGGCTATGAAATTTTTAAGGCCCTTATCATTATATTCAATAACCTTTTCACTCATTCGCGTGTCGTCCCCGGCACCATGAAAATTTGGCCAGTAAGTTGTGGCAAAATCATCATCAAATACTGAGCGCCGTAGTTCGTTTGGGACAAATATGCATATTCCGGGTTTGCAAGGATTCGATCCGGAATGGTCAAGCCTTGAGAAACTGATCCCACAGATTTACTCGTCGTCATCCATGGATAATTCCCTGAAATACCTTGGGAGCTCGCACGAATATTCATGACGAGTGAGTGAGCCGACAAAAGCAAAAAACCGATATTGTAAATCTCTTGGGATTGGAAAAGGCATGGATTAATAGCAATGAAAGCCAAAAGCTCGGCTTTCGAAATGTCCGAATCCATGATGGTGTCCGTGGTGGTGCCGTACGGGAAATCCCGGTTGAAATAATCTTTGAAATCTTGAACCGTAGGATTTGAGTAAGCCGACATGTTTCCCCACCTAAAATAAAGGGGACTAAGGGAAAACCCCTGAGTCCCCTTTGGGATTACTTTTTTCCAATTACTCTTAGTATTGGAAGTAAATCATTTCTTTCGGACGGTACGCTAACACGCCGGTGAACTGTCCATAACCCACGTTTTGGAACGAGAAGTTATTGACCGAGTTTGCCAAGGTGTTTGTGTAGTCAACGGGGATGTCCATGCGAATGGAAGCATCATCATAGTTATGCAACACGTAGCGAGTGACTCCAAGGCTGTTGTTGGAAGCGTCGCCGTATGCGCAAGGAAGAATTTTGAAGTTCGGATTCCCTGTCATGACTTTGAATGTTTCCAAGAACAATTCCAAGAGAGACTTAATCGGGAAAGAAGGACTCGAAGGAGTCGCCATTCCGAGATAGTCATCTTCCGGCATTACGAATACAGAGGGCATTGAGGTACGAGCGCAGTTTGCTCTGTAAGCCTGGAGTAATCCACGGACAATTGCGCTGATGTTGGCAGGTGTGCCGACTTGAGAGCTGATTGCACTCGTGATTAAGGTTGTGTTGGTTTCAATTCCAGACTGTGTGTAAAGTCCGAGAACGTCGGAGTTTCCTTCAAGCCCTAAGAAAGCAACTTTTTGAATACCAAGGTCCCAGTTCTTTTTTCTGGATTTTTCTTTTTCGGTAACTAGATCCCAGTTACCAGATTTCGCGGCTTGCGCGAGATCCATAAGAGTCCAACCGATTTCTTTTGCCCAGTTGTTGACCTTGATGGGTACTGCATCAATACCAGCATCAGCAACCGCTAGACGGGCACTGTTTGCACCAGTGTTCAGAACACCTTCGGCAAAATCAGCAGCCAAGTCAAAAGAACGGTAGGTTAACAAGCTTGACGACCAAGCACCTTCACCCACTCGAACAGGGAGATAATCAGCAGGAGCAATCTGGAAAAACTTTTGCTCTGTGACTTTCTTGATGATCGAAGTCAGGGTAGTGATGTCGATATCATACCCAAGGGCGTTTACTTGCCGTTGATTGTGGAGCGCAACCATCTTTTCACGTTCGTTTAAGATGATTGGTTTCCCATTTGAACCTAAAATCTCTACCATGTTTCTCTCCTAGTTTAAGTGGGGGTTAAATTACGAATCCAATCCGAAGTAAGGTGCTTTCACCACAACTCGGAAAAGTTCGCCTGAAGCTGCTTTATCGAATGCGTATCCGACAAGAACCAAGCCGCTTGATCCAGTTGCAGCTTTTACCCCACCGACGCAACCACCAGCAACGGAGTCGGGTAAGCTTGTAACTTTTGCGAAACGGCTGATTGCCTCTGTAGCAACGAGGAAAAGAACATTTCCGTCCATCGATACTTCGAGGTAATCACCAGGCACGAAAGCTTGGTTTTTGATGTTGTAGTTTACAAATCCAACGCATTGGTCGGAAGTTGCAGTGCAAGCAACAACTTGAGGAACCTTGCCAGCAGTTTGCGAAACTTTAACTGCTTGTCCAGGAACCAGCGTGCCAGAACCGGAAGGATCGAACTGACAGACAACTGTGTTCGGTTCCATTTTTTGATCAACTTGACCAAGAGCAGGGCTTTGTTGAAATTGGTTAGGGCTCTGTTGAGGAGCAAGAGTCGTGACGGCTAATTGCGAAGATGTTCCGGAAACAGAACCAGCATCCGTTGCAACTACTTTGTAGAAATAATCAACACCTGGAGTAAGTCCAGTGTCAGTCAAACTTAAAGAAGTTGCACCAGTAATGATATTACCGCCGCCAGGAGAAAAACCAGTGATGGTTGAACGGTACCATTGGTACGTGTATGGAGCAGTTCCACCAGTAGCTTCAGCGCTTAATAGCTTCGCTACTCTATCTGTTACAGAAACCTGACTTAAAGCACCTGCAGTTGTTGCCATTGCATATCTCCTTTTAAAAGATTTTTGTTATTAGTTTGAACCGTATCGTTTTTGACCACGACTCATTTTATCTAAATCGATTTCGTTTTTATTTTTCTGCACTTTTGTATGTGCATTTTTCAAAGTCTCAAAATAGGCATTTTCTTTTTTGGTCAATTCATCTGAACCTGATTCTTTGGGTGTTTCTTTATCTTTGTCGACGATATCTTCTTTATTTTCTTTTTTATCTTCGACTTTTTCTTCAGGTTTTTTATCTTTGTCAGCGTTTGCCTTTTTTTCTTCATCAGAAATTGCGGCAGCAGCTTTTTCTTCGTTAGCCTTTTTTTCTTCGCACATTCCCATGTATTTCGAAGAGAGATCATTGACGGACATTTCTTCCTCACCAACTTTGACCATGTGGTCTCCGTTAGCGTATCCGTGCATATTCAAAAATTTGTCAGCGACTTTGATCGCTTCACCGACAGTCATTTCTTTTTTGCTCTCTGGCAAAACGACGACTGCGGATTCGATTTCCAAACCGTTTTCGACTTTTTCTTTTTTGAAAAAACTGATTAAGGACATCTTGTTTTTCTCCTTTGAGTTAGTCAGTCTGACCAGCTCGCTTTCTTTTTGCAAGTTATATTTCTTGAAGTCGTCTGGATTTAAGATGATTGATTCATCATATCTGGGATTAGGAACAAGTGCAAGATGCTCATACTCGCCGGAAACGACTTCCTTTGCGTATTGAACTCCATTCCAAAGTCCACCCACACCAAAATTTTTAGGGAAGTAAGCGTTGGATAGTCTCCAGCCTTTCGAAATAGCTTCGTGACCTTTATCCGAGGTGATTAAAAACTCGGCCCAGTGCTTCCCGTCCATTTTATTAAAGAAACTTCGAACAACATATCCGTCCGGAACGCGTTTGTCTGGATCCACTTCCTCCACATGACCAACATAAACGGGACGACCTTGAAAGGTTGAATCCATGTTTTTGATCGTGGGCTCACTTAAGAAAATGCGATAAGGTTCTTTGCCAGGTTCTTGGTACTCGGCAACACCGGGCAGCATATGTAAACCGAAATAAACTCTTCCGATTGGTTCATTCATTGAATTTCACCAGTGGTATTGCGACACAACGACAATTGTAGTCTTGGCCAGGATTTTTTCTGTTTCCTTTTAAGTCTACAATAGGTGGTTGATCGAATCTATATATTTTTCCGTCATGTATCTTATGCATTGGTCTAACGGGATGCTTTGCACTCCCAACAACGCAATGCCATCGATACTGATTAACACCCGCGCCAGTGTATCGACTCTGTTTGAAACTTGTCATCATCAAACTGGTCTCTTGACGCGCTAAAAACTTTGCTTTGCGATGGCTAACTCCATAGCTTTTCTGAATTTCTTTAATGACGCCTTCGTACCGATACCCTTTAAGGACGCGCTCCTGCATCTTTTTACGAAGCTCGTTCGTTTCCTTTTTGGTGAAGTCTTGAATGTAGAGATTTAAGTTCTTGGTATATTCGGCTGAGATTACTTTTCTTTGATAATCGGTTAGTTCCGGTGAAATGGCTATGCCCTTCAACGACTTTTTGATTTCACCGTCCAATTTGAACAGAGTTTTATCGAAGAACTGATCAATTTTCACGATGTCGGCAAATTTTGCCGACTGCTTTGCCAGTCTGTCATCAATTTTCTGAAGTACTTGGGTGAAGCGAAATTCGCTTGCCGAAATGGCCGTCCTAATGTCCTGCGATAAAGAGCTAAGCGGAATCCTCCACGACACTTGTTTTGGATCCCACTTAGCGCCGATACGTTTCAACTCTCGAGACAGAGCCGCATTGAACCGGCCTTTAAATTGTCCTCTAGAAAAGTAAATGAGTCCACTCTGAATAGCCGCAAGGATGACGTCGGAAGAATTGATAATTGTTTTCTTTGGAACTTGTAGTTCCTCAAGCAATGGGTAGTATATTTCTTCCCTAAACATTTTCAGAATAATGTCTTCGAGATGATCGTAATCACTCGGTTTCTCAGGAATTGGTTTTATTTCTTTTGTTCGCATGTTTCTCAGGGTGAAATCTGTTTAGGTCGATCCAATTCTCACTAATATGGCCGTGCCAGGAAAAACCGTCATCAACAATAAGCGCTGTCCCAAAATCATTAACCGAAACTTTGAACGGGCAAAGGTTACCGCCTTGCATCGGAAATACTCCTTCAGCCCCGGTCGTGAAAATTCGTGTTTCAGGATCCAGTTTGCTCAGGAAGTGAATTAGGTGTTTGACTCTCATCTTTTTTATTCTTTGCGATGATTTCTAGTAAATGATCCTTCGTTGGCATCACCCTAGGCAGTTTTGGTAGGCAACACTTTTTGAACTTTATCCCGCTGTTGCAAGGACACTGGCTGTTCCTTGGTCGGCTTAGCATGGGATTCCAAACGAACCCCGGAGCTGGTGCGTACATTTGCATCTTTTGTTTCTGTTTTTTTTCTTCCATTCTTTTTTTCCTCATGTCGCGCAAGCTTTGCGTCAATAGTCCTAATTGAAATTTTGAGAGATTCCGCGGCACGTGTCTTATTTTGCTCGTGGTATTTCATTGCCGCAATAATTGTTTCTATTTCTACGTCTTCTAGTGTTTTACCAGGCGTCCACATTTAGTTTTTCTCCTTTGGTGGAATAACTTTTAGATTAGGCGTCTTAGGAGCAACGGGAATATCATCCGGTACCATAATCACACGAACCGGAACTTCCATTCCCTCAAAAACGCAACGAATTGTCAGCTGGTAGTAGTCACCATAAAAAGCCAAAGCAAGACCTTCTTGAATGGCTTTAATCGTTGCAGGCGTTATTTGAATTTCGTCAAACATCCGCTTCCGGAGCTTCATCGGCTAAAGTTTTTGATGTGGCTTTCGGCGAGTCCGTTCCTTCGGCACCGACTGTGTCCTCATCGTCCATGTTGATTTGTTCGGTGCTTGGATCCACCTGAATCGGGAACAAATTATTCTTGTTGCACGCTTCAAGGAATTGCTCGTTCGTAATATGGCCCGCACCTGCAGCTTGGAATAACCGACTAAACTGCTGGGTTTTTACATTTTCTTCCTGTTCTGCAGAAAGCATTCGAAGCGGCTTGAAACCGATATCTAAGTCATCTGGGATGTAGCCAAACATTTGAATGCAACGTAATTGCACCATTTGAAGTGCTGAAAACTTAGCCTTGGCACGAATCGAACTCTCAACCATTGCGTTGTAGTTTTCGATATCGTCTTCACCGCTATTAAATCCTTGAGCAGAAATCCCGAATACCTTAGTGAGAGGCATTCTTAGGTCGGACGCAATTTGCATGCGAATTCCAACCATGGTTTCGGCAATCCCTGCGAAGCTTAATTCCTTTTGAATGAAATCATCTTCGCTGTCCATTGCAACGGCATGTTGGAAATTCTTTTGCAGGTTCGCGGCGGCAATGCGGGCTTGCACGGCAGCAGCACCATTAGGATTTAAAAGTGTGTTTGCAAGATTTTTCATCTTGTAAACGTCAATCTTAAATTCATCGAGAACCTCGAAAATTAGATTATTCGACTTCAGGTATTGGTTAATGGAATTGACGAGAGCTTCACAAATCGAGAAACCCCAACCACGCAATCGTGGACGTAAGAAAGAAGGAGCAACCATGCCCACTTGTTTCATGACTCTCGTGTAGTGAACTTGTTCGCCGTAATAATCGTAATATTTTGTGAGGGTATTCATCTGATCATCTATGGCTTCGGCATAGTTGTCAGTGTTTTGAAGTGAAAAGAAAAGCTCCCACATATCTACAGCACGAAACTCGAGTGGATCATCTTTTTTAAGTTTTGATAGCTCAAGTGGGGTTGCAGGATCTTGATTGGTCATGATCATGGTCGCCGCTCCACCGAAGAGACGGTTCCACTTGAACGTTTGCTTCAAAATCTCGATATCGTTTTCCTGCTCCATTTTGTTTTTGAGCTTTTTGAGGTCTTCAGGACTAATTTGATTGGTGATGATATCAATCCCACCACGGAATCCGTCGTCTACAGGGACATCCACGACCGTCTGAACAATTCCATGCTCCACATAGATTTCAGAAAGCAATTGTCGGAAGTTCGATACGAAGTACCAACGATTGTTTACGAAGAGAGTTCCTACCTGGTTGATTGGAGTTCCGATACTCGCTCCAGGTGTGAATGGATTCATTGAGGTTGCATTGAAACCTAGAATAGCTTGAGTCACGTCGTTAGTGATTTTGGCTTTCTTCGCGTTTGAAATCTTTTTACCTTTTTTCATTGATTATCCCCTAGCGAATAAGTCTAACAGACTTACCGATCTGCCATAAATCTTTTTTAAACCGTCGACCACTGTGTCAACAAAGTCGTCGTGTTTTGTTTTCGGAAAACTCAGACATTGTGCCACTAATGTTTCTTTGTTGGCAATGTGGTTAGAAATATAAATTTTCCTATTTGCAAGATGCGGCACGGCAGCGTTCGCGCGTGCAACCTTGTCCTTGTTTCGATCTGAATAGAAATCTTTAATATCGTTTTCTGAAGGAATTAAGATTCCTGGTTTCCTTCGAAACGCTTGATTCAAGTAAATGCCATGGCCTTTTGGTTCAATATAAGCTCCGTGTGATCCCCACTTAGAATATTTCCTGATAAACGGTTCTGCCCACGCTTCCGCATCTACGGCTTTGATTTGCTCCATGATAACATCCAAAATATAGGGTTGATCCCCTTTAACTCCCCAAGCGGTGAAGCAATGGAAATCGTTTTCCTGTTTTTCTTCGTATGCGGTATCGCCGGTCACAAACGTATAATCATAACCACCCGGCAGATCACAAAACGCAAACATTCTATCTTTGAAAAGACCGCCGCCGTCCGGAATGGGATTTTGTTGGAATAAAGAACTCCAACCTCGCACTCCACCTTCGGCTGCAAGCGCTGCTTTGATTTGATTGAGTTGATCGAGATTGTATTTCTTTGGCCAAAGAGGTTGTCCTAGTTCTCGTGGATCATACTTATTGTCCTTGTCAACACGAATCGCAGGAAGACTTAAAATATCCCACTGCACGGCGTTTGGATCTTTGTGCATTAAATCGATGAGACGACCAGACAAATCGTCTTCGTGCCAGCGAGTTTGAGTTATGAGGACTTGTCCGAGTCTTCCGTTTTTGAGATCGGTTTCAAGTCGTGTAAATAAATCGTTATTGTAGAAATTCCAAAGACGTTCCCTGAATGCGATACTGTCCGCGATTTCGCGTCCTTTAATTGGATCGTCAATGATAATGAAGTTGGCACCTTTTCCGGTAAAGCTCCCCCCCACGCCTTGCCCTCGATACTTACCACGTCGTCCAATAATGTGGTGTTCAGAAGAGTTTCGAGTCCCTTTAGTGTAGCTAGTACCGGGTGCCCAGATTTTTGTTTCGGGGAATATTTCATGGTATGCCTTTGAGTCAATTACGTTTTGAACCGCAATCGTCATGTCACCTGCGAGCGAATCTAAATACGAACACGCCATGATTTCAGAGTCAGGAAACTTCCCATGCAGCATTGCGGGCAAGCGACGCGAAACGAGTTCGGACTTTCCATGTCGAGGAGGCATGAAAACCATCAGAAACCGAATGTCTCCGCGAACGAATGCATCTAGTTTCTCACCTAAAAGTTTATGGTGCCAGTTAATTTGATAATCGGGTTTAGTGTAAAGCGTAAATGCTAAAATCTCATTGCGTGCTCTCTCACGCACGGTTTCTATGACAGCATGAGATTCCTCAATGGAAAACTCACGCATCCAAAACCTTTAGGCCTGCCAAAAGTTGTTCTGTGAGTTCTTGACGAAGAGCTTTTTCTTCGGGTGTTTCTTCGGCTGTTTCAATCGGTCCACCATCTTTTCCGGTGTGTTCTACTTTTTGAGTTTGTGCCCACTCTCTAGGTTTGCGTCTCGATAAACGCCATGCAGATGCATTCCAATCAGGTTTCAATCCTATTTTTTTTGGAATTGGTCTTCCTAAATCAGTCAGAATTAATTCACCCTCACGCTCGTGTCCTTCAGGATATCTTTCATATTCCCAGTCTTGTCCCATCGCACACTTATCAATATTGACAAGGTCACGCATGGTCGCATCTTCCGCTGCTTTATCAAGCGCGTGGCGCAGCGCTGCATAGATTGGTTTGTAGTGTTTGTGCGTTTTATGAGAATACTTTAGCCAGTTGTAGAAGGTGCCCTTATCGACGCCTGCGTAGACTGCAGCGCCTTCCATGTACGCACCTAAGCGAATCGCATTGCAAATAATGCCGATGACCTCTTCAGTGCATTTAGTCACCTGCATTCCCTTTTTTACCTGAGTGTGTTTTGGAGGAGGCATATTTTTACCATATCATTATTCGGCAAATTTTGCCGGATGAATGTGCTACAATTAACCATCTCCCTCTCCAACCTATACCCAAGGACATAAATGAAAGCCAAGGTACTGCTCTACGATATAGAGACTTCCCCGAACCTCGCTTATGTGTGGGGAAAATACGAACAAAACGTGATTGCCTACGAAAAAGAATGGGAAATGTTGTGTTTTGCATACAAATGGCTAGACGAGCCACAAGTATATGCCGTCATCAAAGGCTCAGACAAAACCGATAAGAAACTTTGTGTCAGGCTCCATGAATTAATGAGTGAGGCCGATATTATTATTGCCCACAATGGGGACTCTTTTGACATTAAAAAATCGAAAGCCAGATTCCTATACCACGGACTTAAACCTATTCCTCCTAAAACAAGTATCGACACGAAGAAAGTTGCAAGACACGACTTTGCGCTTAATTCGAATAAGCTCGACGATATTGGAAATTATTTAGGGCTTGGCAGAAAAGAAAAAACCGACGGCTTTGATTTGTGGTTAGGCTGCATGAGAAACGATCCGAAATCGTGGGAAAAGATGGTGAAGTACAATAAGCAAGACGTTCTTCTTTTAGAAAAAGTTTACTTGGCGATGCGTCCTTGGATGATAAAACACCCTCAACTGTCTTTGTTGCAAGACGTAAAAGACGCGTGTCCGAAATGTGGAAGTTTAGAAATTAAGAAAAAAGGTTTCCGTGCAAATTTTACGACGATGAGTCAACAAATGTATTGCAATGACTGTAAAGGTTGGTTTTTAAGGCCTTACAAAAGGATAGCAAAATGAAGAAAAAGAAAATAAAATCCCCAGATGAAAATAAAAGACCTCGCACCAAACCCAAAAAACCCACGCAAGATAAGCCCAGAGAAATTGAAATCACTGAAACAATCCCTGGTCAAGTACGGGGATATGTCTGGCTTTGTTTACAACAAAACCACAAAACGATTAGTGGGTGGACACCAGCGATCTAAAGTTTTACCTGAAGACGCCGAAATAAAAATAGAGAGAGTTTTTAATATTCCGACTGTAAGCAAAACAGTTGCGGAAGGTGTCATCATTGTCGGAGGCGAGCGTTTTAAATACCGTGAAGTCGAAGCCGACGAGGTTTGGGAAACCGAAGCCATGATTGCGGCGAATAAGCACGGTGGGGAATGGGACAACCTAGAAGAATTAATCAGGTCAGTTCCCGACCTGAATCTAGAACTAATCGGGTTTTCAATACCAGAAATAAAAGAACTCAATATCGAAGTAAAACCGATAGAAGTAAAAGATTTCGAACAAAACGAAATCGAAAACAAAGAGAACAAAAAGAAAAAGGAAGAGCACCAGGACGAGGTCCCCGAAGTTCCAAAAGTCGTAAAGTCAAAACTCGGAGAGTTATGGATTTTAGGCAATCACCGACTTTTGATTGGTGACTGCACGGAAGAGAAAAACATTTTAAAGCTTATGGGTGAATTGAAAGGGGATTTAGTTTTTACGGATCCACCCTACAATGTCGCGTCTCATTCCAAAAACTACACAGCGGACTTTTCAAAAGGAATGGAAACACTTTCCAAGGCTGAGTGGGACAAAGATTGTAATATTGAAAAATTGCTTTCTATGATCCCCTATTGTGTAGATGATTCCTTCACGGCCTACATCTGGACTTCACAATTCTTGATTCAAAGAATATGGGATCTCTTTAAGGGAAAGGATTACGTTTCGTATCTCGTATGGAATAAAACGAATCCCCTTCCTTCCATGTCCAAACGTCATCCGTGCTGGAATACAGAGCTCTGTGTGTATGTGGCTCACGGGAAAAACCGAATTTTCAATCACACGGAAGGGCAGAATTTTCTTTCTTGTCGAACGCATTCAAGAGTGAGTGACGGATCCCACCCTACAATGAAGCCCGTCGATTTGATCGTGCCGATTATTCAGGCATCCTCAAACCCTGGAAGTATTGTGGTCGATCTGTTTTGTGGTTCTGGATCCACTATTATTGCGTGTGAGCAGACCAAGCGCCATTGCTTTGGAATGGAATTGAATCCTGAATATGCCGACATAATTTTGAGTCGGTGGGCAAAATTTACTGGGAAAGATCCAATTCGTGAAGACGGGACGAAATGGTCTTCGCTTTAAGACGACAAAACTCGCACGTATTTTGCGGGGGAAACACCTGAACCTTTTTACAATCCACGCATAAATGCTTCAAATGAAGCTCTCTTTCTGCCTTGGCCTTGTCCCGGTACAGGCCTGAATGTCCCCAACGTTCTTGCTTAAGTTTCATGGTGCCTGGGAATTATACCCAATAATTCCAATAGGTTATGACTATATGCGTAAAAACCCATAAAAAAGTATTGACCATACGCGTCTAATGCGCTACATTATAGTTGTGGGTTGGTTAACAACTTAAAGGAGTAAAAAAATGAAACTGAACAAGAAAAACTTTAGCAAAATGACGCCGAAACAGAAAAAAACTTACAAGGAAAACCTGGCCAGAACCGCGGCTTATTGTAAGGCACGATCAGAATGGCAAAAAGGTTTAAAGAACGGTGAAGTCGATAAAAACCTCACCTTGACTGAATTCCGTGCCATGAAGGCTGTAAATAAAAGTCTTAAAAAAATAAAAATTAAGCGCTCCGATTTAGAAGACGTTCAAAAAGCCCACGATTCGGCATTAGAAGACAATGTTTTAATTGCAAAGCTTCAAAAAATGATTGACGAAATTAAAGGAAGTCAGAAAAGACATTCTGCTCTTTTAGAAGGCGTCACTAAATTGATGGGGTAAAAGTATGGACAAGCCTCAACTAAAAAAACCAGAAAAATTAGCCATTACCGTTGAGGTTGAAAAAGAACTTTTATCCCTAGTGAAACTTGAGGCATCCAAAGGCGGCTTTAAACTCCGCGAGGTTGTAGAACACGGCCTTAAATTGTTTCTATACGAGAGGAAACCGAAATGAAGTACTTCATATTCATCGTAATGCTTGCAGCTTGCGGTACTCCCACAATTCAAGTGGACTACCCTGCAACTCCGGTTCCTACTCCAGTAGTGTCGGAAAATTCGACACCGACTCCAAGTCCGACAACACCTAGTGCGACTGCAATACCTAGTCCGACTCCAAGTGCAACACCGACACCGAGTCCGTCTCCTAGTCCGACTCCAACGCCTACGCCAACGCCTCAACCGTCAAATTG
>ERZ650304.136-NODE-136-length-45689-cov-9.349498_pt1 | contig 45689 bp, 66 predicted proteins | sample MGYA00376240_ERZ650304 | MGnify/ENA primary metagenome ERZ650304 (study PRJEB26733, sample SAMN07839271) | wastewater metagenome | biome: small river; feature: stream; material: water | place: USA: North Carolina | collected 2016-03-01 ...
ACTTCGGGCCGCCCCCTCCCTCGTGGCCCTCGCCGACGTCCCCCTCCCTCGCGACGTCCCCTGTTCTCTGGGCGAGGGACGTCTCTATTCTCTGGGCGGTGTATTTCTAATAAAAAAAAATTGAGAAGTCTAAAGGGGGAGAGAGCCTAGGACGTCACAACCCCCACGTCCAAAGGCTCCCCGGCTTCCCAGCCACCCACCTCGGAGCCTGACCGACGTCCAACCCCACTGGGCCGCCGGGCGGGGGTAGAGCAGACTAGCAGGGGTCGCTGACTCTGCGGTGACTGTGCGGTGCATGTACGGTGTATATGTGGCGCACAGGGGGGCTAATGGGCATTTGTTCCTATACCTGCCTTACTTTTGCCACAATCTCCCCCCATACTACGAATCAGCCCCGGCGAATCCCCGCCCGAGCTATATCTGAGACTCCCCATGATAGCTGATAACTATTTCCATATTATCGCCGCCGTCTGGACTCTCTACTTTGCTAAAAAGATTACGATGGCAGAGCGTGATCGGGAATTGACTTACTATCGTAACTTGCTAGAACTAGAGCAAGCCGCGACTGAGTCGGTTCCTTTCAACCCTCTCTGCTTCTGACCTCAATAGAAGGACTGCTCCCCATGTGCCTTTCTAGCTTCTCTTCCCTCACCCGCACGGCAGCCGATCGCCCGCCGACCTACATTGTCACCGGCCTTCTCCACTCCGGCAAACGCTTTCGATTGACGACTACTTCTCGCATGCACGCCTTTGGAATCAATCTCTGGCGCGGCACGGTGTGGATTGTCGAGAACAACAAGCGCCGCGCAATCAAACGCGTTGTCAACTGAGGAGACTGACAGATGTACAGAGCACAACTTCGCAGCCACGGCGCGCAGCCCACACTTTCGCTAAATGAGGCTAGCGACCTCGACTGGCTCATCGCCATGGCAAAACAAGCCGTCGAACTAGTCGGCCCGAACTACCATTGGTGCGGCATTTTCGACGCAAACAATCGCCTCATTCGTGAGCTAACCGCGACGCACAAAGTCGAGGTAACTCTCCACGACGTAAGCGAGCCGGTGTTCCCTGCCGTCTAAGCTTCCAGTAGCGGAGCCCGTTGCTCCGCTATAGGAAACTCAGAAGAGTTTCTCAACAGAAGGACTTTCTCCCCATGGACGCAAAAGAACTACTGAGCTACAGCTTGCTTCCCGAAAACCCCAAGCTCCCACCGGAAGACAAAGCTCTCTGGCTCGCCGCACTTCGCGACGGCAGCCACGCTCAAAGCACGGGCGCGCTTCGCACCTCAAAAGGCTTCTGCTGCCTCGGCGTCTACTGCGACGTAAAAGGCGCTAAGTGGCTCGAACGCGGCGACCATTTCACTACCGAAAGCGGAGCCGGTTGGTTCCTAGGCTGGCAGGAAATCGGCCACGACGCCACGGCCGCCTTGCAAGCCGGGACGACCTACAGAGACATTGACGACTCCCCCGTCAACGTCATGAAGCTTCTCTCCTCCGCCAACGACCAAGGCGTGAGCTTCGCACAGATCGCCGATTGGATCGAAAAGAACCTCTAACCCATAACTCGAAAGGCCTCTTCCCCATGGCAAACGCCGCACTTTCTCAAGCTCCCATCCTCCAGCTAAAGCTTTCACAAGCGGAAGCTCAAACGCTTTTCGACGTCCTCCACATGATCGGCGGCAGTCCCGATCATTCACGCCGAAAGCACACGCACTCAATTCTCGCTGCCATGCTACCGCTAAATCACTTTCAGCGGCAGCAGAACGACGTGCATTCCGGGCAAAAAATAATATATTTTCTAAATAAGGATGGGTTCTAATGCCCGACAGCCCATCTTTCGTCACGCTGGAAGAAATTCTCTCGGACCTTAAGGGTTCCGGGATCGACTCGCTTCTCGCACAATCCGCCGTTCCCGTCTGCTGTGTAACAGTCGTCTCAACTCTCCAGACGATGTTCCTGAAAAGCCTCGTCATGACGATAAAGGTGGGCGAAGCAATCTGCGAAGAACGTGGCCAGCCGATCCCGTTCCAGCTTCGAGACCGGCAGCTCGAACAGATGCTCCACGCGGTTAGCGTCCAGTTCACTCGTGAGCTTCTCGACGCCGACCTCCCCAACTCCCCGATTGCGGAAATTGTCGCAGCCGGGAAGCTCTCCCGCAACCCGCCCCGTAGATAAAGAAAGGCTTTTCTATGTCAGACTCAAAAGCTGCGAACGCTCTTACCGACGTTGTCGGCGAGACCATTCTCAAAAAGATGGCCGACGCAAATCGCCGCGCGTTGGAGTTCCAGTCCATGTTGGACATGAACATCTCCAACAAGCTCATCGCGAAATGTATGCATACCGCGATTACTTCCATGATAATTTACGTCAAGATCGCCGAAAACTCAACCGCCGGGACGAACGCACCGCTTCCGGAAGACATCCGCCAGAAGCAGCTCGAAACCTTTCTCGCTGCCGTCACCTCGCAGTACAACGAATACCTCTCGAAGGCCGACGATTCCTCCTCTCCGCTCGGCGGCCTGATTTCCGCCACGCAGAAAATGTGGACGGTCGAAGAATGAACGGCTCAATCGAACTGTTCGACCTGCTCTCTTCCCGCCTCGTCTTTTCGACGGGGCGGGGAGTCGTCGCAAACCGGTTGCCGCTCGCCGATGCTCGCGACTTCATCGTCATCCGACGCCGCGAACGCGACTTTACCCCTCGCGCTCGCATCTGTAGCTTTTCGCTAAACGAGTTCTTCCGCTGGCAACTGGAGGGCCTCTCAATCCATGAGAGCTTCTCCGAACTCTCGCGGGCGGAAAGCGAGTTTCTCTCGTTTGGCTTCTGTCCCTCGACGGGAGAAGATGAATGAAGAAACTCGTCGCTAGTCCGCAAAGCTACCCGCTTTTCCGCACTATCACCCGGACGAAGCGGCCCACCCTCGCAGAACTCGAAAGCGCCCTTCTTGTTCTCGACACTCTTTCCGGGAAGGTGCGTACCTCCTCGGCTCCCGCCCTTTGGGATGTTCTTGAGTCCCTCAACCTGCCGCCCTCGCAGACCTCCTGGGTCCGTGCTCTTTTCATGGACCTGGGCCGCTCGCCTCCCGTTGAGAACTCCCCACATCGTCGCGGGGAAGTATATCTCTCCTATCTCTCCCGGCTTCGCCGGACCCTCGTCACCGTAATTCGGGAAGAGCAGAAGCTCCCCCGGATTTCCACTCCCTTCTCAGCACTGGAGAAACTCCTTTCATGAATCAGGCTTTCTATAATCGACTAGGCGTCCCAGTCACCGCTTCGAACCGCGAAGTGATCCGCGCCGTTCGCAACAAGTTGATGCCGGAGTTTCGTAGTTCTCGCTACGTCCGAGTCTCCCGCCATCGGCTGCTCCGCAATGTGCTCGACCTCCACGACGCCGCTCGCAAACTCTACATCCACGTAACGCAGGGGAATATCTGATGCAGGTAAAAAAGTATCTCGGAGAGCTGATTATCCGCCAGACGGCGGAGTTCTCCATCCATCAAGCAATGGTCTCCGGCATGCCGCGGGGCGAGTTTTCTTTCTTCGCTACACCCTCCCGCGACGGAAAGCGCATCTGGTATCACCCGGCACCTAGAACGCCGGGCGGAGCGGAGGAAGTCTACGCCCGTTCCACCAACGACGCTCTCCGCAGCGAAGGCTTCGGCGGTCGTATGATAAGCTTCCCCATGGCCGACGGCTCGACCATCCAAGTCCAAGGCCCATGGAAGGGCGGAGCTAACCAGCTCTTCGCCGACACGGGCGTCGATCTCCGCGCGACCTACTACACCCGCGGCGTCGTCGCTCTCTACCGCTCTTGCAAGTTCAAGAACGGTAACTATGCTGCCCCCGACCTCTATTGCGACGTTCTCCATTTCGACGAAGAGCCTGTTCTCGGCACCTTTGATCGGGTGGAAGTAATCGCTCAGACTTTCGCCGACGAATACAACACCCCCGTCCACGTCGCCACGATCTCCCGCGGCGGCGGATACGCCGGAATGAAATCCCCTCAGAAGAAGGAAACCCTCTAATGTCAATCGAATATTGGGACTACGGCAAGACCTTTCAGTTATCTGAGTCGAAATACTCCGACCGCGAATGGACCCGCCGCAGCGGCGAGAAAATTCGCTGGAAGGACATGACCATTCCCCATCTGGAAGCTTGCGTCGCCAAGCTCCGCCGCGAAGCCGACGCAACCCAACGGGTTCTTGATAGCTGGGACTTTGCTCTCTCTGCCAGTGACGAAATCTCCCAGCGGATCGCTTCCCTGCGGCTTCAGGCTTCCGAAATAGAAATCTACCTAAAAGGGCGCCGGACGGCGAAGAAGATTGCCGAGCTTGCCACTCAGCAATTCTCCCCGTCCGTCATGCAGGCCGCCCCGTCTACGGATTGGACTGCCCGCTACCGGGTGTGGGCACGATGGGGCGAGCATCCCTCCCGGCTCGGCAGCCGCATCTGGCCTTCGCAGAAGGGCGAGCTTCTCTGGAGCGAAATGAAATCCTCCCACCTGATGAATTGCGTTCGACTTCTTGAGCGCAAAAACCCCGACAACCCCGCCGTTCGCCGCGGCGCTTGCGACATGTGGCGCTACGTCGCTTGGAGGGAGAAGGCCCATGCATGACGAAACTCCCGCTTCTCCCCCGGTGCCGGTGTTCGCTCCGGACATTCTTCTCGTCCCGGAAGATTGGAAAGACCGCATGTCCTGGCAGTTCGAATCCTTCGTCATGCACGCTCACACCGACGTGTGCTCGACCTGCTCGTCGGTGACGCGCTACTCGAACGTCTTCCGCATGTTCACCCGGAAGCACCCTGCCGCGATCGACCGGCGGCTCGTCCCGGCCACCCGCGTGCCGGAAGAGCTGTCTGTTGTCTACTTCTCCATGCCAGAGCGAAGCGTTCCGCTCTGCCACAACTGCCTCTCGGAATCGCGGATTACGTCCACGAAAATCCTCGTCACCTCCGAGAAGGAATGGAACGAAGCGCGGCGGCTTTCGCTGGCCGCGAAGGCTTCCATAAAAGTTCCCGCCGCAGAAAAGCCGTCGAAATCCCTCGACGACCTTCTCGGCTTCTGACAGAAAGCATTTGTATGCCAGTACCTTCTGCCACTCGCTATCCGCTGGAGAGCTTCGACCCTCGCCTGAAGGACATTTGGCTCACCGCTGTTCGACAGCCGGTTGAGCTGCAATTCTCCACGGCGAAGCAAGCGATCCGCTTCCAACACCGCTTGCAGCAGTACCGAGCGGCGCTGAAGCGGGTTGACCCCGAAGCTGCCCGGCTTCTCTACCGGGCGAAATGCTCTCGCTCAGGCAACGCGCTTCTCGTTACGAAGCAGGACGAAGAGTTCTCCGAGGTTCTTAATCAGATTTCGGAACAACTTCTCGTCCGCTCGCCTGAGCTTTCCGAAGTTCCCGAAGAGCTCCCGGTCGGCCCGGCGGAAACGCCCATCCCACCCTCGTCCGTCGAAGCCCCCGCGGTTAGCTTCGACGAACTGTTTTCCGACATCCCTGTTCGCCACATTCCCGAAGGAGAAGATGAATAATGTCCGCTTTCCTCAATTCCCTATCCGAAGAAGGAACCATTACTGATTACATCTACTGGATCGGAAAGATTTGTCAGGAGAAGCAAGTCCACGCAAAAAACCTTCACAGCATGACGAAGGATGAATGCTTTGCCGAGCTGGTTCGGCTTTACAATCTGCCGAAGCCCACTCTCGCAACCTTCAAAATCAATTCACCCCTCGAACGAATTACCGCTTGGCGCACCACTGACGGCCAAGTTTTCGACAAAGAAGAAGACGCAAAGAAAGAGCAATTCTTCATCGACGTCACAAACGCAACCCAAGGCGAGCTTCAACATCGCCCAACGCTCGAGCTTCTCTGGGAGTATCGCCTCTCCCTCTCGACGGTATTCGCTTCCTTTCTTCCTTCGACCTACGACATAACCTTTACGGAGACCTGACATGACCACCATCACCTCAGTGGGCCTTGCCCTCGCCGCACTTCACGAACGCATCGCAGCGGAGAACGTTCTCGCTGACGGCGCGCAGCAGCAAGTCCTCGCTGCGCTCTTGGACGCCTCGCAATCGCTCACCGCAGCACAAGCCGCCGTCCAGGACGCAGTTACGCTTATCAACCACACATTCGGCGAGCGCAAAGCCGGACTGCTTCTCGCTCTCGGCGGCGAAGAGCCTACGAGCGATGACATCGGCGAAGGACCGGACGGCCCATGATGAATGACGTCTTCTGGTATCGCTTCGACAGTCATTCATCTTGCGCTGCCGACGAGTGGGGGGACCTTATTCCCTCCTCTCGAACTATCCACGTCACTTTCCACAAAGCTCGCGTAGTGAAGGTAACTCCCTGTGGCGTGCGGCTGGATAATGGACGGTTCATCAATCGGAACTGGACGAAGAAAGCTTATTGCGAAACAATCGAAGAAGCGAAAGTCTCCTTCATAGCTCGCAAGACGCGACTTATCAGCATCGCTCAACATCGTATCCGCGACGCCGAAGAAGCCATTCGCCTTATAGAAAAAAGGAGCCTTACGGAATGAACGACGTTCTCGCTGTCATCTTCCTCTCAGGTCCGCTGTGCGCTAGCCCGGCGGACTTGGGACCTTCTACCGTGGAAGTCTACCGAGTCCCTTGCGCAACGGTGATCCGCGGGATTTCCGCCAATCCTTACAAGATCGTTCAGACGGAGAACATCATCTCCGTCGGGCATCCTAGCCACCCGAAGAAGAAAAGGAGACACCGCCGATGAAGGAAGTAATTGAGCTAGTCCTCCTCTACGCCCTCGCTTGGGTCGTGCTTTCAACCATCATCTATTTTCTTCTCGGTCGCTTTGTGTTCCGCGACTATGAAGATCACGAAGGAGACGAGTAATGGAAAAGAAAGAAGAAACCGACAAGCAATTCGTGGAGCGGATATTCAGCGGTGAGGCTTTTGGTAAGGTTCTCCGGTTCAACGAGGACGTCCGTCGCCTTCGAGCCCTCGCCCTCCGTGGCGCTGAGACACAGTGGAGGCCGATAGAGGAAGCGCCGAAGGATGGAACGTGGCTGCTGCTATCCAAGTGGGTAGGCCACACTTCCCACCCAACAGCCTTATGGTGGGTTGTACGGGGGTGCTGGTCGCTTAAGTGGAACAAGTGGTGGGACGGCATTGAGCCGTGCGGCCTTGTTCCGCCCACCCGCTTCATCCCCCTCTCCGCACTGGGAGAGCCGCCTCGCCAGCACGTTCTTTTCCAGACCGGCGACGCCGACGCGCCTCAAGCTATCCTCGACCGCAACGGTGAAGTTGTTCTTGCGATGTGTCGTCATTGCCGCAAAGGCGAAATCGAATTGGATGAGCAACCTTACTGTCTAGAGATTCCTCAGCCACGGCCTTCTTCTAAACGGTGACTTCGCCCACCGCTGATCGCCGCTAGACACCGGCGCACCACCTGCGAGAACTGTTGCGGCCATCCCGGAGATTGTATATCCTCTCGGAGCGGCCGCAATTTTCTTCCCTGAGTACACCAGTCCGGCGTTCGCTCCCGTGACGTCTTAGCTCCCGGCACCCACTTTGAGCTTCCTCGCCCGCCACATCCCTGCGGAGCTTCTCGTTTCGTATAGCTCAAGACGCCTAGCGGCACTTTGATGTAGTGAAGGGACATCACTCCCTCCCCGATTTGCGATGTGGTTCCATGAGGGTGCCGCCCCTGCCGCTGGAAATCAGATTTCCGGCTCGGGCTCGAATTCGTAGCCGTGAGAAGCGAGAACCGAAGCAGCCCAGTTGGGAGGCACTTCGCCAGCAACCGAATGAACGGTGAGGCCAGCAGATGCAGCTTGCGCGGCGGCGGCGCCGATCACACCATCCTCACCCCACACACCAGCAATTTCCGGGAGATCGGCGTTGGCCGCGAAGGCACGCCACGCGGCTTCCAGTTCAGCCGTGGCGCTCATGTCCTGACACATGCGAGCGAGGGTGGGCGTTGTGGTGCCGACAGCAACGAGATGGCGGCCCTGAATGAACGAGCCCGCGCCGCAGCCCTGCGCTTCAAGGACGCGGTCCACGGCAATGTGGTGTTCTTCGGTGACGATCAGGATCGAGGGAACGCGCGTGGTCATTGGATGGTGCTCCAGTAGGTGTTGAGGGAAACGACTTCAGATGGCGTCATGACGCGATTGAGGACGATGGCCGCACCGATGCTGCCATCCCAGAAGGAGGCGGCTGTGGCGTTGTTGTTGAGGCAGCCGAACATCCACGGCACGGTGGTGTTCACGGCTCCATTCTGCGCGCCGGAATAGACCTGCGCGCCGTCCTGATAGAGTTTGACCGTGGACCCATCCCACGTCACGACGCCCGTTGCCCATGCGGCACGGATGTCGGCTGAACCCTTGATCGTGGACGTGGAGTCGGCTCCGATGCCTGCCCCGAGAGAGCCGTCGGCAGCAAGAGCGAGGAACGCCTTACCATTCGCTGCGCCCTGAGACCCGAGGGCCACCTTCGATGCCGTGCCGCCCTTGATGCGCGCGGCAATGGTGCCGGAGGTCGTGGGGTTGAGCGCCGTCAGCAGGCGGTCGTCTGTTGCGTCGAACACCAGCCGCGCTGGAGTGATCTGGTATAGTGGGCGGAGGGTGTTGGCTCCCGAAAGAACGGCGTGGTTGCCGAGCAGTTCACGTATCGAGTAGTCAGAGACAGAAGCAGTCGTCGTCCCAACTGCACGAAGTGTGATCTTGCTGGTTGACGGCGCTGTGAAGACGAATGTCTTCTTTCCTGTCGTTGTAAAGTCCGGCGACAACGCATTTCCAGCCTCGTTTCCAATGCGCAGCGCGCCGCCGGAAATCGAGGCAATAGTCACCTCTGCATAGTACGACCTATTCGCAACGGGCGTCAGACCAGCGGCAGGCTGGAGGTTCACACCAGAGGCCGCCGCAGTCCACACGGCTGCCCCACCGGTGACAACCAGACTGGCCGCGGATGCCATCCAGTTGGCCGCATTGTCAAGCGTGGGGTCTGGAAGCAATTCACTCCCGGGCACCAACCCCTTGCTCTTATCCGGCTGGAATCCTACAGCTTGGCCCGCTGCGGTGACGGGTGTCGTAGCCGCGGCGTCCTGCGCGAGCAGCGTGCCGACGTCGGGCAGATAGTAGAGGCCCGCCTCACCGTTCGCAAAAAGAGAGAGCGGCGACCATCCCCGCCTCGCGCCGAACGGGCTCACGATTCCATCGAGCGGAGAGGACAGACTACGCATGAGAGACCACTCGCATACCTTTGATTGGCGAAGCTAGCATTTGCATAACCGACCTTTTGAATAAGAGCAGACCGCAGCATAGCATGTAGAGGAAGGCAAAGCTATCGGCCCTTATAACTGCCCGGAAAACTCAGGAAAAATCTTTAGACGTTTGAAAAAAGTGCTTGATTTAGGGGGCGGTTTATGCGATAATCGCCCGGTTAACCCACCCTTCTAACTCATGAGGCTCCCCTATGAAGTCCACTATCTCTAAGCTTCTCGAAATGAAGTCTGCTCCGCAGGCTGATGTTCAGGTCCGCTCTTTCTCCTTCCAGGGAAAGTGGGAAGTCATCTTCTCCTTCTCCGATGACGGCACGACCGTTCGCATCCAGAAGGAACTGGCCGATCTGGAAGCGGCTCTCGATTTCGTCTATGATCGCTGGACGGAACTCTACAGCGGCAAGAAGTCCCTTGTCAACATGGGTCCCTCGCTTCTGGTAGCGCCCTCTAGCTACGAGGAAGTCGAGCGGCCCGAGCGTGCTGACGACCCGCCCCGCGCTCCTGCTCGTTCGGCCTTCGCAAACCCCGTCCGGGCCCGCGACGACGAAATCCCCTTCTAAAAAAAGGCTTGACAAGCCCGGACAATTCGAGTAAAGTGGGCGGTAATGCCGCGATGCTCCGCCCGCTTTACTCCCCTTCTCTCTTAGGAGATTTCCCTTGCCCCGCCCTCGTAACCACGTCCGGCCTCACGACTGGAAACTCTCCATCCCTCGCGACCTCGCAGCTGACGTAGACATGCGTCTGTGGGACCCGGTCCTCCAGAAGCCGAAGTACGGCGGCCGCTCGGGACTCGTAGCCGACCTCCTCCGCCGTTGGCTTCACGAGCAGACTGACCAAGAAATTGCGGAGACAATTCCCGCCCACTCAGAAGGAACCTTCCTATGAACTTGCCGAACACAGTCGAGGAACTCGAAGGCAAGAGCTACGCCGAGCTTCTCGAAATTCGCGAGGCCCTCGTGAAGAAAGGCAACGGCAAAGCCTCCGACCTCGGAGACACCGACCTGACACTCCTCGTCAACTGCTTCGCTCTCCTGCGCCGCCGCCAGTCGGGTCCGCCCGGTGCGAAGAAGTCTTCCACCAAAGCTGAACCCAAGTCGCTCGACAGCCTCTTGGGCTTCTAGTCCGCCAACCAGAAGGAAAGCTCCCTATGTCTCTTGACGAAATTCCCACCACGCACTCCGAGCAGATCGAGCGTGGGCTTCCGATTGCGAAGCAGCTCCCTGCCATCATCTTCCTGGACGGCCCCGATGGCGTCGGGAAGTCCACCATCGCCGACGCTCTCTGCGACATCGACTCCGGCTTCTCTCAATACGACTACGATCGAGTGTTTCGCGACATGATCGACTTGTTGCCGGTCGGTCTGTTAAGGATGCATTCAGTCATCAATCTTCTGTCGAACGAAATCATTCCCGGCTGCAAACCGACCTATCAAGACGCCGTTGACCGCCTCCGCGGCGAGTGGTTCTATCCGCTCTTCGGCGACAAGGCCGAAGGCGAGATGGCTTTCGAGAACACTTGTGATAGCTTCGACTTTATCGACACGTTAATCTATCACGGCTTCGCCACCGACAACGACATCCTCCCATTGGTCAAGCAGGTCCCGAAGTCCCGCATGATGCTCATACAAGTCCGACGTCCCGGCGTCGAATGGGAGCCCGGCGACTATCTCGACCCTAAGAATACCGCCATGCCGCTCTTCGGCGTTCCGACCGTCGTCATCGAAAACTCCGGCACGAAGGAAGAGCTGATCGCCAAAGTCCTCTCCGCCCTCGGCATCTCCCCGGAGGAATGACGTTGGACCTCCAAGACCGTACCCGCCGCGCGATTGCCGACGCAAACCTAATGGACATTAACGTGTCCGTCAGCTTGCAGGTCGAGCAGGTCATACTTCTCGAACAGATCGCCGCTTCTCTCGCGAGCGCCTGTGAGAAGCTTGACACCCTGATCGCCGTCGTCAACAAACCCCCCACGATGATCGTCCCGCCCGGCTTCGAGAATGCCAACCTCTCCCCGGGCAACATCATCCCAGTAAAGAAGACTCCCTGATGAACCAGCTCTCCGCCAAGGGCTTCGACGCTCTCCTGCCCCTGCACATCGACTCGACTATGCTCTCCAGCTTCCGCTCCTGCCCGCGGAAGTTTTACCACGAATACATCCTCGGGCTCCGCACACCCGAGACGAAGGTCGATCTCTACGCCGGAGGCGCACTGGCCTCGGGTCTCGAAGCCTTCTACACCGGCGTGTTCACGAAGAAGCTTCCCACCGGCGACGCCCTGAAAGAAGCCTTCGTCGAATTCACTCGCTCATGGGGCGACAACCCGAAGGACCCCGGCAGCGACTCGCCAAAATCTTTTGAGCGGATGTGGGAAGCGATCGTGGACTATCTCCGCGTCTACCCGCCGCACACCGACCACGTACAGCCTTACGTCACGGAGAGCGGGGCTGTGACGTCTGAGTACTCCTTCGCCATTCCGCTCGACCCCGATCGCTTCCCCGGTATGCCGGTCCACCCCGTCTCAGGTGATCCTTTCGTCTACTGCGGCCGCTTCGACATGCTCGGCTCCTACCTTGGACGCCCCTGCATCCGTGACGAAAAGACTACGAAATACGCCGGCGCGACGTGGGCCGACCAGTGGGACCTCCGCGCGCAGTTCATGGGCTACGTCTGGGCCTGCATGGAAAGCGGCTTCGATCTCGACACGGTCGTCGTCCGCGGCATCGTCATCCAGAAGACCCAAATCAAACAACTCGAAGCGATCAAAATCTTCCCCCGCTTCATGATCGACCGCTGGTTCCGACAAATGCAGCGCGACCTTGTTCGCATTACGGACTGCTGGCGGGAGGGCTACTTCGACTACAATTTCGGCGAAAGCTGCACGATGTACTCCGGCTGCGTCTACCGCTCGGTCTGCCGCTCGCAGCAGCCTGAAGCGTGGATGCAGGAATACAAACAGCTTCGTTGGAACCCGCTGGAACGGACGCTCAACACGCCCGACCAGTGGCCCGACAAGTCCTCCGCCATCTTCACCGCCAACATGATTAAGGACTAACTTATGGCCGTCGCTTCCCCTACTCCCCCCGCGAAACCAGTTCCGCTTTCCGCTCCGAAGGTCCTGCTGATGGGACCACCCGGCACCGGGAAGACCTGGTCGATCGCCTCGCTTCTCGAAGCCGGCGTGGAGACCTTCGTCATCATCACCGAACCGGGCGGCGAGGAAAGTCTCCTGAACGCCATCCCGAAGAACAAGCCCGAACTCATTCAGAAGCTCCACTGGACCTACGTCGCCCCCGTGACCGCCGGGTGGGGGGCGATGGGCGAAGTGCTGAAAACGATCGGCAACTCGAACTTCCAGCAAATCTCCGATATGAAGTCGGGCATCGCTAAGTCTCCCGACTCCAACATCATGAAGCTGTTCAAGCACCTTCAGAACTTCGTCGACGACCGCACCGGCCAGTCGTTCGGAGACTGCACAAGCTGGGGCTTCGACCGCGCCCTTGTTCTCGACTCGCTCTCGGGCCTGAACAACCTGACGCTTCAGCACACGGTTGGCCTAAAGCCCACCATGTCGCAGGGCGAGTGGGGCGTCGCGATGAACATGGAACTCATGCTAATCGAGAAGCTCTGTGCGGACATGAAAGCGTTCTTCGTGGTCCTCGCCCACGTGGACCGCAACATGAACGAAGTCACTGGCGGCATGGTCGTGACGCCCGCCGCGATCGGCGCCAAGCTTGGCCCGAAGATTGGCCGCTTCTTCTCTGAAGTCGTGCTTACGAAACGTGTCGGTGGCAAGTTCTCTTGGTCCACGGAAGAGACCAACACCGATGTGAAGAACCGCTCGCTTCCCATCGGTAAGGACCTGCCGCCCAGCTTCCTTGCGCTGGTGCAATCGTTCAACGCTCGTCGGAAGCAGCTCGGACTTTAACCGCCCAACCACTAGAAAGGAAAGACCATGGACTCTCGACTGCCTGCTGGAGCCGTCAACACTCCCATCGACCAAGCCCCCCTCGAACGCTTCTGGGACACTGCCGGTTCGATGGACAGCTTCCTAGAAGAACTCCGTGTCCGCGTCTGCAAGATCAACACGATCCTGATGGGCGCTTCGGAACCCAAGGCCGGCACAGAAATCCCTCCCGCCCTCGCCATCGCCAGCGGCTTCATCCCCGGTGCGAACTCGGCGATCACTTCGCTTCGCAGTAAAGCTTTCGACATAGGCAACGAGCTTTCGAAGCTCGAAAGCTTCTTGCGTGCCTGAACGGAATTCGCGGGGTATGCCTCCAGCCCCGCAATGGTGCATTGCGCATCTCTAAGTGGAGACGTAACAGAAAAAGGACTACCCGACTATGACTTTCAACGCTGAAGACTTCCTTTCGCAGTCTGTCGAAGGCCCGATGTCCACCCGTATCGCTCCGGTTCCCGAAGGGGAATACGAAGCGACCATCGGTTCCGAGCAGAACGACGTCTCCGTGGAAATGATCCAGGGACGCAAGGACCCGGCGAAGCAGTACCCGCGTCTGACGCTTCTGTGGAAGATTCGCAACCAGCCGATCAACCAGGAACTCGGCCGGGACGAAATCACCGTTCGTGACCAGTTCCTGCTCGACGTGAACGCCGACGGCCAGCTCGACACCGGCCCCGACCGCAACGTCTATCTCGGCTCGCGCCGTGAAGCGGTCGGCCTGAACGACGGCGCCTTCTCTCCCGCCCAGTTCCGCGGAGCCGGTCCGGCCCTCATTCGCGTAACCCACCGCTCGAACGACAAGGACCCGTCGATCAAGTACGCGGAAGTGTCTCGCGTCGTTCCGCTTCGCTGACGCCATTCTAGCGGGACGCTGGGGAGCACCCCGCTAGTAACTCGCCGGAAGTGGGCACCCCTGCTCTGCTTCCGGCGAGCCTTTATAAAAAGAAACCACTTTCCGGGGTTTGCCGATGCAACTGATTCCACGCGCTGCTATCACCATTCCCGCCTCGCGCCAGCGGACCGAAATTCCCAAAGCCACCCTGCTCGAACTCCGCGACTCGATCGCCAAGATCGGCCTTCTCCACCCGCCCGCCTTTGTGCAGACGGGGGAGATTTTCCGTCTGGTCGCGGGCGAGCGGCGGCTGCGGGCGATGTATCTTCTCCACGACGAGAAGCGCCCTTTCATCTGTGGCGGACAGCCCATCCCCGAAGACATGATCCCCGTGACTCTCTTCTCCGGCGAGAAAGACGCCTTGTTCGAAGCGGAACTCGAAGAGAACATCGTCCGCGTCGATCTGCCGTGGCCCGATCGCACGAAGGCCCTCGCGGAACTCCACCGCCGCCGTCAGGCTGAGAACCCCAAGCAAACTTTCCAGCAGACCGCGGACGAGCTAAAGGTCCGTATCCACGGCAGCGCCGAAGCGGCCAGTGCCCACGGCGGCCCGTCGGTCGAGCCCACCAACAAAGACGCAATCCGCATCGCGACGATCGTAGCCAAGCATCTGGACAACCCGGCGGTTGCCAAAGCTCGCAACGCGAAGGAAGCCTACAAATTCGTCCTGCAAAGCGAGGAGTCGAAGTACACCGCTGAGCTACTCCGCCGCCGTCAGATTTCCGCCGCGTCTGATTTGTCAATCAACATCCGCTGCGGCAGCTGCGTCGAAATCATGCCGGAGATGGACGAGGGCCAGTTCGACTTCATCCTTACCGATCCACCTTACGGTGTCGGCGCAGATGGTGACGGCTACCGCGAGCGGACGGTCCACCATCATAATTACGACGACTCACCGGAAAATGCCCGCACGATTCTCCAAGCGATCCTGACCGAAGGCTTCCGCCTTACGAAGCCGAAGGCCAACCTGATGATCTTCACCAGCATCAAGCACTTCCAGTGGCTCTCCGAAGCCGCCTCGCGGATGGCTTGGTCGCCGTTCCCCTTCCCGATCATCTGGCAGAAATCCACCGCGGAAGGACTAGTCCCTTGGGGCCGTAACGGCTTCATCCACACCTACGACGTGATCTTCTTCGCCACGAAGGGACGCCGCGGCCTGAACGAACCCCTGTTAGATATCCTGAATTACCCACGCGTCTCCCGCTCAGAGCGTGTCTATGCCGCCGAGAAGCCTGTTCCTCTTCTCCGAACGCTCATCAAGCACGCGACCCTTCCAGGTGACAAGGTCTTCGACCCATGCGCCGGGAGCGGCTCGACGCTCGTCGCAGCGAAGGAACTCAAGCGTCATGCGCTTGGGCTGGAAATCGACCAAGCGGTCGTCGACCTTGCTATGGTTCGAATTAACGAAGAGGCGGCAACTTCGGAGTCCCCCAATGCTGATGACGGACCTAATCTTCTCAACGATCTCTGAGCAGATCGCACTCGAAGCGCAGCAAGGTTATCACGTCGAGAGCATCACGGTCTCGAACCGGCTGGACCTTGCCCCGTTTCTCTCCCGTTACGACTGCCCAGTGTTCGGCTCGGCGTCCATGCAGATCAATGAATTCTGCCTGTCTGTCCGTAGTTCCCCATCTAACCGCCGCGTGGAATTTTTCCGCGTCACACGAAAGAAAGTCTCCCCATGATCGTCTCACTCTACGACTACACCGGCTTTATGCTTCAGCCTTGGGCAGAAGCCGGTTTCCGCTGTCTGGCTGTAGACCTACTTCACGCCCACAACCCGCGGGTGGAAAGCTACCCGTCGGGCGGCTCGATAGAATATCTCCCTATCGACCTTACTGACAAGGAATCTCTAACCGCTATTTTCGACGCGACCAACCCAAAGCAAATCTTCGCCTTTCCGGTCTGCACTGAACTCGCCGGTTCTGGCGCCAAACACTGGAAATTAAAAAGTGTCGAGGACCCGTTTTTCCAAGTAAAAGCTATCGAGCCCATTACTTGGATAGACGAACTGTGCGTCTCTCGCGACATTCCCTATCTGATCGAGAACCCGAAGGGGCTTCTCTCAACCGTGTGGCGTCCGTATGATTGGAACTTCAGCCCCGAACAGTACGGCGGTTATCTTCCCCTCGACGACCGTCATCCACTCTACGACATAATACCGCCCCGAGACGCCTACACAAAAGAGACCTACATTTGGGCGCGCAAGCGAGAGAAGCCACCAATCTCTCCAGTGCTGCCGATTACCGTCGAAACTGCCGGGGGCAACTACAGTCCGCAGTTTGCCCTACTTGGTGGTAAGTCTCTAAAGACTAAATCCATCCGATCCGTCACGCCCCGCGGCTTCGCCAAAGCCTGCTTCCTCCATTACAAGGACGCACTCCATGCCTAAGTTTGAATATACGTCCGGACCGCGTGACGCTCAGATCGCCATCATCGGCGAAGCCTGGGGCGGCGATGAAGCCGTTTCCAAGCAGCCCTTTGTCGGGCTTTCGGGAATGGAGCTTACGCGGATGCTCGCGGACGCCAAAATCTCCCGCGACGTTTGCTTTCTCTCGAATCTCGTTCCGGCCCGCCCGGAAGGAAACGAGTTCGTCCGCTTCTTCGCCGAAGGCCCCGGCGACTACCGGCGGCTCAACCCGCTCCCGTCTACCCGTGAAGCTATCGAGGACCTTTATGAGCAACTTCGACATGTACGGCCTCGACTTATTATCGCTGCTGGGAATTACCCTCTGTGGGCACTCACCTCACAGGCTCGAATTGGAAAGCACGCAGATTTCAAAAAACACTTGGTGCCTACAGGCATCAGTGACTTCCGCGGGTCAATGCTATTCTGTAACGTTGCTGGCCTTGAGGGAATCCCCGTCCTCCCCGTTTATCATCCAGCTGCCATTTTACGATCGTGGGATTTACGAACTGTAACCGTACAGGATTTCCGCAGCCGGGTGCCGATGGCCCTCGCAGGCGACTGGACTGCCCCGGTGCAGCCGATGAACTTCCAACCGACCTACGATGAAGTTATTGCGCAACTCGACCACTGGATTGCCCGCTGCGATAACGAGACGCTGGAGCTCTCGAACGACATTGAAACTCGGCTGAAGCTCATCACCTGCACGGGCTTCTCCGACGGCAAGAACACCATGACCATTCCGCTGATGAAGAAGGCGAAGACGCTTTCCGGCTTCGACAGCCACTGGCTCCCCTCGCAGGAAGCCCAGATCATCCGCCGTCTCGGAAGGCTCCTTACCCACCCGAACGTCCGCTTGATCGGTCAGAACTTCCTCTACGACGCGACTTACTATTACCACACCTTCGGCTTCCGGCCCACCTTCGGTTACGACACGATGATAATGCAGCATCTGATGTTCCCCGGTACGCCGAAGGATCTCGGCTATCTTTCGTCTCTCTATTGCAAATACCACCGCTACTGGAAGGACGACAACAAGGAATGGGACGCGAAGGGCGACATGCTCGACCACCTTCGCTATAACGCCGAGGACTGCATTCGTACTTATGAAATCTGCCAAGTCCAAAAGCAAGCCATCGCCGCTCAGGGGCTCAGCGAGCTTCTGAAAATCGAGATGGAAAAGTACCAGATGGCATTCGACATGTCCATGTACGGACTGGCCGTCGACAAGAAGCAGAAAGCCGAGCTATTTATCGAGCTTTCCGAAGCATCCTCGTCTCGCATTGCTTGGTTGGAGAAGATTATCCCCAAGGCGCTCGTTGCAGAAGCCATGGGCCGCGACCCAAAGACTCTCAAGGGCTCGTGGACCACTTCCCCCATGCAGCAGAAAGCGGTCTTCTACGATCTGCTCGGACTGCCCGGCCAACGTCACCGGAAGACCGGCGCCCTCACGCTCGACAAGGAATCTCTTCCGAAGCTAAAACGCCGCGCTCCCTGGGCGTCCCGTATCTTTGACGCCCTTCTCGAGCTCCGCTCCATCGGCGTCTTTTCCTCCACCTTCATCAACGCCTCGCTGGATATCGACGGCCGCATGCGTACGTCGTTCAACCCTGCCGGCACAGAAACCTTTCGCTGGTCGTCCTCGAAGACTCCTTTCGGAACGGGCGGCAACTTTCAAAACCTTCCGTCTGGAAAGGAACTCTAATGGAACTTCAACTCCGCTATAAGAAGCTGGTTCCCGACGTGGAACCCCCCACCCGCGCATACGGAGAACCGGCGGGTTGGGACATTGCAGCCTATTGTATCTCTGAAACAGGCCGTGCCATTCAGACCGTGTTGCCGCCGCGCACGACTCGTCTAATCTCCACGAAGCTGGTTGTCCTGCCGCCACCGGGGCACTTCCTCGCGGTCTGCTCCCGCAGCGGACTGGCAACCCACTCGATCTTCGTCGCGAACGCGCCGGGCATCATCGACCCGGACTACACCGGCGAACTGAAAGTGCTTCTCTATAACGGAGGTCACGAAAGTGCATACATCAATCACGGAAAGAAAGTCGCCCAGCTCGTCATCCTCCCCTACCTTAGAAGCGGACTCGCCGAAATCGACGAACTCCCTACCACTGAGAGAGGAGAGAAAGGTATCGGGTCGTCTGACAACCAAGACACGTAAACTCTGCTGTCCGAACTGTCAACACCCGATCATCGAACTAAACACTCCGTTCGAGAAGCACGGGGTTCAAGTCAACGAAGAAGGTGTGGTGACTCCGCTCGGCTTCTATCACGCCCGTCCGATCATGCGGAACTTACTCATGATCCACCTTCAAGCATATCCGCACATCGTACTCCACGAGTCGGTGAATGTACTCTATGAGGAATTCAGCCCCCACGACTTAATCGACCCGGCAGACTCGGTTCGCTCCCATCTCTCCGCGGCCAAAAAAGGTCTGCGCGAGATAGGGATAGAATTCAAAGTCGTATGGGGAGCTGGATATCGACTGCTGCTTAACTTCAAGGACCAGAAACCCCCATGTCCATAACGCTCCCCAACGTCCGCAAGCTCTTCATCCCCGATCCGGGATATACGATCTTCGACGGCGACCTTGCTGGCGCTGACGCCCAGGTCGTTGCCTACGAGGCCGAGGACGAAGAGCTCAAAGCAGCCTTTCGCGCCGGACTTGACGTCCATTCGCTCAACGCCACGACGGTCCTTGGCGCTCGCTTCTCCAAGCTTTCCATCGACGACCCCGCTCGTTACAAGCTTCGACAGAACTCGAAGCAGATCGTTCACGGAAGCAACTACGGCGGCTCCGCTCGCACCATCGCTCAAATCGTAGGATGGACAGTTCATGAAGTGGAAGAATTCCAACGCAAGTGGTTTGGCGCGCATCCGGGCATTCTGCGCTGGCACCAGCGGACTGAACTCGCCCTCCGTACTAAACGAATGGTTACTAACGCATTCGGCTATCGACGCATCTACTTTGATCGAGTCGACGCCCTGCTTCCTCAAGCTCTGGCTTGGATACCCCAGTCCACCGTCGCCCTCGTCTGCTTCGGTGGCGCACTAGCGATCAGAAGAAATATGCCTGATGTGCGGCTGCTCGTGCAGGTACACGATTCTCTCGTCGGACAAATCCCAACTCCCCTATTTGATAGCCTACTGCCCCAACTGCGAGACAACTTATCCACTCCCGTACCATACCCAGACGATCCACTCGTCATTCAGTGGGGACTGAAGGCGTCCACAAAATCGTGGGGCGACTGCAAAACCGTCAAGTGGCCGGAGAAGATGGCAGCATGAAAGTCCTAGTCTGTGGAGGAAGAAGCTTCTTCAACTGGCCGTTCGTGCGGGACTCGCTCGACGACTTTCACCTCTGTGCCGCTCCGATCACTTGTGTCGTCCAGGGCGGTGCAGCGGGTGCCGACCGGCTGGCAAAGCATTGGGCAGAGATTCGGAAAATCGAATGTCTCGAATACCCGGCAAATTGGGACATTCACTTCCGTCGTGCCGGTTATATCCGCAACCGAGAGATGTTGGAGAAGAACCCCGACGTTGAACAGATCATCGCCTTCCCCGGCGGCGAAGGCACACAGATGATGAAGCAAATCGCTCGCGAGCGGGGGCTTCCCGTGATCGAGTACAACGTAGAAGAACCGCCGTTCTAAACCGGGCGGTTCACTCTGGCATAACCGCCCGCTTAACCCCAGAAGGAGACTGACTAGATGTTTCTCTACCTCGCTTCGCCCTACTCCCACAAAGACAAGAAGGTCGTCCTCGAACGCTTCGAGCAGACGGAAGAAGCCCTTGCCAAGCTTCTCCGCCGCGGCATGACGGTCTACTCTCCGATAGTCCACTGTCACGCGCTGGCTACCAAGTTCGGCCTTCCCACCGATGCCGAATATTGGCAGCGATATAACCACCGCTTTCTCTCCGTCTGCCGGAAACTGCTGGTTCTCCAGATAGACGGTTGGAGCACTTCTCTCGGTGTGAACGATGAAATTCGCTACGCCGACATACACCACAAACCGATCGTCTACCTGAACCCGGCAAGCATTGACTCGCACACTCTGGAAGACTATCTCGCTTAACTTCGTCTACCTTGGGGGTCCACTTCGTGCCGCGCAATTTTTCCAACTGGCTTCAAGGCTATATCGAATATACAAAGGCATCAGAGTCTCCGGCCGCTTTCCATTTCTGGACGGGAGTCTCTACGATTGCCGGAGCCCTTCGCCGCCGGGTTTGGATTGACGAGCGGCATTTCCAGTGGACCCCTAACTTCTACATTGTTCTTGTTGGACCCCCCGGCATTGCAGCGAAGAGCACCTCGATCCGCTCGGGCATGAAGTTTCTCGAACGACTGAAGGTGCCATTCGGCCCACAGTCCATGACGTGGCAGGCCCTTACCAAGTCGATGGAAGAAGCCTTGCTCGCCTTTAAGTACATCGACAAAAACGGCGTTGAGCAGCGGACGGTAACGAGCTGTTTGACAATCCCTGTCTCCGAGCTAGGCACCTTCCTCCGCACCGACGACTCATCCATGATCGACGTCATTACGGATTTGTGGGACGGCCAGCTATCGACTTGGTCGCATAAAACGAAATCCTCGGGTAACGTCGAAATCCAAAACCCGTGGATAAATCTCATCGCCTGCACGACGCCGTCGTGGCTCCAGACCCACTTCCCTGAGCACATGATCGGCGGCGGTTTGATGTCCCGAGTGATCTTTGTCTATGGGGAAAAGAAGCGGCATTTCGTCGCGTATCCCTCAGACGCCATTCGTCCGCAGGAACACCGCGACATAGAGGAAAAGCTCTTCCTCGACCTTTCGGAAATCGCCTCCCTCGTCGGGGAATACGAAATCACCCGCGAGGCGAAGGACTGGGGCACCGACTGGTACAAACACCACTGGACCCACCGTCCGATTCACATGGCCAGCGACCGCTATGGCGGATATATCTCGCGGAAGCAAACCCACATTCACAAGCTGGCGATCGTCCTCGCCGCTGCGAAGCGTAGCCAACTCATCATCGAGAAGAGCGATCTGGTCGAAGCGGCCGAGCTAGTAAGCTCCGTGGAAACCGATATGCAAAAGGTCTTCCAATCGGTTGGCGTGGTGGACTCCGCGAAGCACATGCGGGAGTTACTCTCTTACGTCAAAGCGTATGAGATAATCGAAGTAAAAGCTCTTTGGGAACTCGTGATGAACACGATCGAGTATCGCAGCTTCCAGGAAGCAATCAAAGCCCTGATCGAAGCAAATCGAGTGGTGGCCATCAAGACTGCGACAGGCAAGCCCGCGCTCCAGATGGTCCACCACTCAACTACTTGACGATCTTCGTCGAGACCACATTTGCTTCGGGATAGAGCCGTGCCGCTTCCGCCGCCACGCCCGCACCGACATACGGATTGACTCCGCTCTCGACTTTCTTCTGCGTGGTCGCCCTTCGTTGCAGGGAGCTCTTGATACTCTTCGCCGTGATGCCGTAGCCCTGCGGCGCTCGAAGGTTATATGCCTTCACCTTCTCGATCCCCGCCTTGAAAGCCTCGGCGTCTTGATAGACGAACTTCGACTGATAGAGCTCCCGAAGCAGCATCTGCTTCTGACCACTCCAGTAGAGGTCCATATCCCTTGCCGCCATCTGCTCGTCCCAATATTGCGATTGCTTCGTGGGAGTGAAGCCAGCGGCGATGGCGAGAAGTTCTCCGAACTCCTTCGGGTCTTCATAGTCATACGGGATGGTCTGAGCCCCTGCGGCGTTTCGATCGCCACCTTCGTAGCCCAGTCGCAACGCCCGAGAAAGCTGTTTGAAGGCCCGCGGCATGGCACCTTCCCATCGCTTGAAGTCCTCGAGGTTCATATCATTCGCGCCCAGCGACTTGATAATCGCCAGCGGAACCCCATACGCCGCGCCTGCTGCGTCTTTCGTAACATTCGCCACCCGCTCATTCCAGTCCGCTGCAGGCTTCAACGCCGACGAGATATTCAACGGCAGGACCCGGTTGATCGACATGGAATTCGACATGTCTATGTCCGGGACGAATTTCGCTCCGAGAACATCCCCCACTTTTCCAAGACCGAAGCTATACCTAGAAATGCCATGCAGCAGCAAATCAGGAGGTACAATCGAATCCTCCCCCATAAGGTCGACGATGAACTTCCGTGCTTCTCTTTCAAGGTTGAAGTCCTTTCCAAACAACTTGCTAGCGATTGCGTTCAGGGCATCTTCTGCGTCGTCGGGAACCAACCCCATCGGACCTGCAATGATCGCCATATACAACATATATCTGGCCATCATGTCCTTATTGTTCCACAGCATGAACATCGAGTTCTGTGTGAACATATAGAAGGCGAACAGCACGCTCTTCTTGCCCTGCATGAACCGCGGACGGGCCAGCTTGTCATATGTGTAATGCGTCTCGTTGAGCGTCTCGACGCCCGCCAAATACGCAAGGGCCTCCCGGTCGGTCCATCCGGCCTTCATAAGCTGGTCATACTTGAGGAAGTGCTTCGTCCGCATATCCTGAACGAATTTCGTATTCGGATTGTCGAATGCAAGCTGCCGAGCGGCTCGGAAGCTCACCCGCCGGTTCCACTGCTCCGCCATGCGGAACATCCACATGGACTTTTCCGAGAACTCCTGCCAGCCCTGTGCGAGTTTCTCTCGGAACAGGGAGCTCCCGGTACGAAGTCCTGCCCCGTTTCCGATCGCCAGTGCGGCAAGTTCCGCCGCTTGGGACTCGTCGATATATCCTTCCTCGACCGCTTTCGCAATCGCTTTTGCTTCCGGGCCGGGCATGTTTTTATACGTGCCCTGCTTGTAGAAGGTGGACAACGAGCCCGCGGCCTTCATCAACGCCGCTTCGCCTTTCAGTCCGCCGAACTTCGCCGAGAGGTACGGAGCGGTCGCCAGCGCCGTCTGCGTCAGGTTCACAATCGCCGACGCCGGGACAAACCCGAGATGCCAGATGGCGTTGATCACCCGCAGGGCCGTCCAGTCCTGCGACGGATTTCGGAACTCCTTATAGATACGCTCGGCGAAATCTGCCATCCTCTTACGGTCTGAGATTTCCGTGACCGGCGCACCGCCGTTTCTCGAATGCCGCAAGCTGTCGATCGCGCCACGCAGAGCGAAGTCATGCTTGATCCGTGAGTAGAACCTGGCATGGTGGAAGCTGTAATTCGCAAACACCCGCCGGGCGTCACTCGACGCGCCCGAGTAGCCCTTCCTGCGAAGCATCCGCTTGCGGAAGCTCTGCGCGGGCGCCAACATATATCGGAAGTGATCCAGCCAGTCCTGCTGCGTCGAAGAAAGCCCCGGCATACTGCGAAGCTTATCCAGCATCCACGGCGGAACACCCATGAACGGCTGGACTTCCTGCGGTACTGTCGATCCCTCGACCTGCCAACCAGCACTTTTCGGATAGCTCTTCGCCGCTTCCTCAAGGGCCGCTTGGAGTTCCCTTTTGCTCTCGAACAACTCGAAGTGTTCGAGTTTCCCATTTGATTGCTTGATCGTCAGCGACCACTTGCCGAAGCGCAACTGCGGGAAGTACGGCTTGCTAATCAGCGCCCGCGACATATCTTGTGCGCTCTTGATCGCCGCCTGTTGAAGCGCCGGGTCGGTGATCCGCATAGCTTCTTCGATCTGAAGCTGCTCCTGCCTACGAACGGAGTTCAGGAAGAAGTCCCGAATGTCTTGATAGAGCGCCAGCGTATCAGCGTCCATCTTCAACCGCTGGACAATCGCCGCGAACTCCTGCTGCGTCGGCCAGCGAGGCTTCTCGCCCGCCTGGAGGTAACTCATCCGATCCAGCTCGAAGAGCAAATCGCCGAGAGCTTCCTGCTGCGCCCGACTCCGCTGCCGCCACCGCTTCAGATAGCCCTCGGCCTCGACCATGATTTTCGTGGCGTCATTCTTCGCGAAGTCAAATAGCTCGTTGATGAGCTGAAGCTCCTGAATGTGGGGATTCCGCGCCGCCATCTGACGCAAATTAAGCGCCCACTCGTAGAACCAATTATACCGATCGACGCCTGCTCTCACCGCTGCGAAAAGAGCCTTCTGCGCGGGCGGCATAAATGGCTGGTTCTCGACCTGCTTGAGTACCGACGACACGTTCGCCGTGGCGCCGTGCTGCGACAGCGGATCATTATCGACTTTCGCCGATTGCTGCCGTCCTTCCGCTTCGGTATACTTAACCGCGTTCTCCGGCCAGTTTGTCAGGACGTCCTGTCCATCCCAAATGGACGACAGATACTGGTCCATTTCCAGTTCAGCTCGGAACTCCAGCTTGCCGTTCGCTTTACGAAGGTCCTTGTAGATCGTAACGATCTTCTTGGCGAGGCTGCGGAAGAACTTACCGAGCACGCCCAACGGACGGCCGTTCGTCTCCCCCCACCGTGCAGTCTGCTCCGCGAACCACTCTTCGAAGCGCATGTAATAGTCGGTGTTTCCAATGAGGATTCCGTGGCCGCTCATTTCCTGTTGGCGGCTGCCTGCAAACCGACGCCGTTTGAACTGGTTATAGACTTGCGGCGTCGTGGGGTTCGCAAGCAAGAAGCGTCGATACGCCGCAAAGATTTTATTCCGAACCTCGAGAGGCGCCGTCGCAAAATGTTCACTCGAAACCACATGCCCCATTTCATGAGCAAGGGTCGTGTAGTACATCTGTTCCGGCCGGACGCTAAACGAGTTCGGGCTGTGATGCAGAAGCACCACCACACGACCGAAATCCGCGAAGTCCCACATCATGCCGTTGTAGCCGTGTTTATTCTTCTCCAGCATATCAGCGAAGGTGGGCATCTTCTGGACGAGTTCCGGCGGCAGAACATACCTTCCGTTCTCATCGACATACAGCTCCACAAATGCGGTGGGGAATTGTACGTTGAACTTCTTATGCCAAATGTCAAATAGCTTCCGGAACTTATCGAAGCCCGGCGAAACAGCGAACGTCTTCTGTGAGCCTTTCGTCAGTCCGACGTGCTGACGGAATTCTTCCATCATCACCGGATCGGGGTCATAGCTTCTCTTACGCACGAACTCCGTGCGGCCATCCCGCTGGATTGTGCCCGTTCCGGGAGCCAAGAAGCTCTGAAGGAACTTCTGTGCCTCTGGTTGTGCGACCTCCGCCCCGTTCTCATCCAGAATAGCAATCGCCTTCTGATCCAAACTGCGGGTTTTTCCACTGTTGAAGAACCGGCCGTCGAGCTTGCCCGTCCACGCAACGTCACCCGACTGCATCAACGCCGACCGCTGAGCCAGACCGCCGTCGATGAAGTTCTGCCGGGCGACCGGACTCGTGAACGTGAAGGTCTTATCCAGAAGCTTATCCATCCGCGGATCGTCGAAGATAATATCCTTCACCGAGCCGGGAACGATCTTCCAGTTCTTCGTCTTCAACGCCTCGAGAAGTTTGTCAGCGTTCAAGACCTGCTTTTCCGGACGGCCGATGCCGCTGTCCGGATAGAGTTTTCCATATTGAAGCTCAATAGCGTCCAGCGGAATTTCATTCCTCACCGCGGGCGTGACGCCGAGGTTTGTCCGATCGCCCGAATAAAGCTTTTTAGCATTCGGAAGCGGAATTGAACTGAAGGCTTTATTCAGAATTTCAGTCGCGGCTTCTGGAGTACGTCCCCCAGTGTCACTGACAGCAACCTCCAAACTCAATCGCTGCTTCGGAGTGAGCCCAAGACTTTGCGCTGCTTCTCGGACTTTTGCATAGACCGGAGTTAGATCAGTTGGGTTTGCAAGAAGACTCTGAATTACGTCATGTTTGATGGGGCCAATTTTATCTTCGGCAACGGCCTGATCTTCCTTAACCGCAATAATTTTCCCACGACGGAGATCACCCTTCCCGGCTTCGGCTTCAGCTTCATTGTACGTCCCCACAGTTACAGGATCAGCAGAATCGTGCGGTGCGAAGCCGAAGAGCGTCCGCCCCTCCGCAGTCGCTTCGTCCGGCGTAACGAAGGTTTCTGCGGGCGGTCCGGGATTATCTCCGGCGTTTGCGACTTCCTCCGCTGTCGGCGCACGGCCGGAATGCTCTCCGCGAGAGATAACCGTTTCGATCGTCGCATGGCCGAGCCCTGCTCCGAGACCGAAGATCACCTCGTCCCGGATATCGTTCGCATTCATCTTCCCACGGCTCCACAGGCCGCCGAAAGCTTCGCCTGTGCCGCTCACCGCCGCGTCCATTCCGAGATTAGCTATGCCTTCGGCAATCGGCCCCACAGCGACCTTTGCAGCTTCTCGTCCTGCAACACGCGCCCCGAGATTTTCTGCTCCCTGAAGGAACGGCTTCGCCAACGCAGCACCCGCTCCTTTCATGCCAAGCAGACTTCCAATAGCATCTAGCGTGCCAACTGCGACGCCGTATTTCGCGGCGTACTTCTTCATGTCAGCCATCGCTTCGGGGTTCATAAAGAGCCCTTGGACTTGGTCTTCATTCGTCGGGTCGATATTCTTGTCCTGCATGTAGTTCATGACGGCGGAGGCCGCCGCGGTGATGCCGGAACTTGCCAGTGTTCCAATCGTCCCACCTGCCACGGTGCCGGGACCTGGAATCACACTACCCGCGAGCGCACCTGCGGCGGTGCCTCCCGTCGTGATCGCCGCGTTGACCGACTGCTCCTTCATCATGGCGCCAGCAACGTCGGGATTGTTATACAGATACTGAATGCCCGCTGCGAAGCCGGGGACATCATTATAGTCCTTGATCCGCTTCTGAAGATCGGCTTCGTATTGAATTGCGTCAAGCTCTTTGTTCGCATCGACGAAGGCTTTTGCGTCGCCCGCTCCGACGAGAGCTTTCCCGCCTTCGAGGTCCCGCGCGGCGCTCTGTGCGGATCGTTTGAAGGGCGTTAGGCCACCGCCCATTGCAGCGTCGGCAACCCACTTCAGGTCATCAAGCTGGCCCATTGGAGTAAGGCGACGTCCGGCGGCAAAGAGCGCAGAGAGGCCCTTTGACGCAAGCGACGGTTCTTCTGCCGCAGGCGCGGTCGGAGCGGGAGAAGAGGTACGAGGCACGGGAGCTTCTGCCACCGGTCCAACCGCCATTGTGCCAGAAACAGGCTCAACCGGCCTCGCATCCCCCTTCAACCGAGGCAAGGGCGCGGCGGGAGGAGATGCCGTGTCTTGCTTCGGAGAAGTCTTTTTCGCTTGCAGTTTCTGCTTCGCTTTCGTCAACAACTCATTGTCGACTTTCGGAGCTACTTCTGCGGTTGCCGGAGCTACAGGCGGCTTTTGCGCCTTGAGCTTCTTCCGAGCAGCCTCAAGAAGATTCTTATCGACCATTTAATCAGTCCTCGCTCTGAGCGTCCTTTACCGCTTGAAGTGCTTCTTCAAGTGAGATACCTTCTTCGTCCGCAAGCTGCTGCGCGGTAGCCAGGAGGTCGTTCGCCGGAGCGGGAGCCAGCGACGCCCCCGGCTTCACCGGCGTTGCGCCCGGACTTGCCGCTTCGAGCGAGTTGAACTCCTGCTTCCACTGCCGGACTTCCTCCGGCGTAGCCGCCGAACCGTCGAGTTTGCTGGACATTTTATTACGGTAAAAAGCCCGCCACGCGCCCGAGAATGCCTTCGAGCCATCAGCGCCCTTTCCAGCTTTCGCCGCCTGCGCCGAGCGAAGCGTTCCGAGGGAATGAGCATTCTCCTGCGACACCTGGATCGCGTTTTCAATCTGCTTCAGACGGCCCTGCGCCACCTGCTGTTTCAGATTAAATTCCTGATCCTTCCGCTGCTGTTCCGCAAGGGCGTCTTGACGGTCCTTTTCCTGCTGCGTCACGAGGTCCTGATATCGCGCATGGGCTCCAATTCCCTCCCCGATCCCGGAGAAGATTTGCGCGAACGGCGACTGGCCGGGGTTCGCATTCAACATCGACAGGCCCGCTTGCAGTAGCCCGGCCTTCACAGCGGGATCGTGGAGCTTGTTCAGAACTCCCGCAAAAAGCCCCTGACCGGGCGCTGCCGCAGGAGCTTCTTGACTGGGGGAAATTCCGGCAAACAGGGACATATTAGCCTCCGAGAAGCTTCGAAAGGAGTGCGATCACCGGGGCTTTCTCAGCCGCCAGCGGATTGCCGCCGCCTAGCAAGCTCGGAAGCGCACCCGGCGCAATTCTATTCGCGGTTGGAGCGGAGGGAGCAGACATCTGTCCGCCCCCTCCAGCTCCGGACCCGATCGACGATAGCGCCTTCAGTATCGACGGGAGTGGCCCCCCAGCTCCGCCGGCGTCCGTGACGGCTTCGCCCGGACCTTGTGAAGGAGCCCACGCCGCGCCCTCCTGAGAAGGAGAAACACTCGGGCCCATCATTTCGTGCAGTGTGTCCATGATGCTCGGAGCCTTCGGAAGCGAAAGCGCGCCGGGCACTGTGGTCTGCGGAATGGGCTTCGGAGCCGCAGGGAGAGAGGTGGTTCCCGGAGCCACCGTCTGCGGAGCAGGAGCCGCCGTCGCTCCGCCCATGCCGAGAAGCCCTAGTAGTCCACCGAGCCCGCTTCCCGTCGCCGGGGGCTGTCCTGCCATTCCAGGTGTTACGATAACCGGCATTGAAGTCTCCTACGGAATGGCGCTTGCGATGGTCGCACCGGCGCCGAGAATGCTGGTCAGCGGGCTGGCGCTCGACGTGTTTTTCGAGACGTTCTTCCCGCCGGGGATCGCCCCGAGCGCGGCCAGAAGCTCCTGACCGATCGACAGCGGAAGCAGCTGACGCTGAAGGTCCTGATTGCGGGCATCGGTGAGCTTCGCCTGATCGAGACTGTAGCGAGCATCGCCAACTGCTCCGGTCGTCGCTGCGCCGGTGGTGAGGGCGCCCTGCGTCTGCGGAAGCAATCCGAGATTCTGCATCATCGCCTGGAGGCCCTGCTGGTAGCCCTGATATGCGATGTTCGAAGACGCATCGCCCGCCGAGCTTAGAGCGCCTCGGGACGCAAGCCCTTCCGCAATGCCCTGTCGGTTGCTGCCAAAGACGCCGTTCGTGCGACTCTCTCCCCGCAGGGCGGGAAGCACCTGCTCCGTCAAGCCCTGAAAGATTGGCCGCGTCGCTGCGTCGATCGTGCCTTGAAGGGCCGGATTGCTATTCGGATCGAGCGCCGCTCCAGAGAAGAGCCAGTTTGAGAACCCCGCTCCGGCATTTCCGAGCGCGTCCTGTCCGCCGACTGCTCCGAGAGCTTGCTGCTGTGCAGCCTGCTGCGTCGCGTTGAAGTCCGTCACGCCACTTCCGGTCGGGAGCGTCACGCCATTCTGCGCGAAGTCTTGCAGATAGCCAACAGCGGGATCGAGAATCGACTTCTGCTGCTTGGACGGTTTGAACTTCGTCGAGGACGACTGGCTTGTATCGAAAAGGCCCATTGCAGAGTTCCCTGTGAAGGATTTCCATGACTATAGCATACCCGGCAGACTACCGGAAAAGGGAGGCAGTTCCGCCCCTTTTATCCGGTTAGAACAAACCGATCATCTGGATCGAGCCGCCGTCATACGAACCCGAAGAGTTATTGAACCGCACGTGTTGAATGGCGGAAGTGGTGCTGATGCTTCCGTGAATAAGATAGAAGGCCGCACTGTTCAACCGCTGGCAGAAACTGATGAACTGCTTATACCGCGTCGTGCTGGCGTAGTCGAAAATCAGCGTCAGGAAAAACGTGTCACCAGTGCCGATCTGCCCGAGGAAGATCGTGCTATTCGACGTATTTGTACCGCCACCGGTCGTGCTTCCGATCACTTGCAAATTCGACGTAACACCCGTCACCAGCGAAGCGAACGACGACGTGGTGCCAATCTGCATCGAGAGGTTGGAGCCTGCGCTTCCCGAGACTCGATCGCCAATGAAGAGAAGCGCCTTCGAGGTCTGAGCGATATTCGTAAAATCGCTGTTCGAGCCCGAAGTGGTGTTGTTCGCTTGAAGAGAATTCCACTGAGAGGTCGCCGGCAAATCTTGCCAATTCGGATCGGTGCCATCGCTCTGGAGAATTTTGTTAGCAGCACCAATTCCCAGACGGGACCAAGCACTCGCACCCCTGACGAGAAGATCGCCACGCGCCGCTGACGTAATAAAGTCTAGAACCTGTGAGAGCGTAAGCTCTTCTGCGACGCCCGACCCCGCGGTATTCCGGCCGATGATCCGCTTCGACGTAACGCCACTAATCAGCCCCGAGTTGATATTGTCGAGAACTGCTAGATCGCCCGCGTCAGTCACGTCGCTCATGACATGCGTGTGCGAGGCGTTACCGAATTTCGTCCACACGCCGTTGACAAACTTGTACGTCCCAGCTCCGGCGCCGGGGTCCCACGACGTACCGTCCGCTTCGACGATCATTCCCTCTCTTGGCCGCTTCGGCTCTCGAGAAGTGGTGCGAAGATCAAGCGCGTCCGTTCCGCCGAACGCTTGGGAAATACTCTGTAGCTCCCCCTGTATATAGTCATACAAGTCTTGGAACTCAGGCTTTCCGGGCGGGGGAGACTTCGGCGTATAACCCATTAGAAGTTCCCCTGCACCATGAATTCGAGCTTATAGCCTTCCAGCGCCCACGGCACAGCGTCGATGGAGGAAATCTCGATCGAAATTGCTTTCCCGCTCACGATGATATCGACGTACAGATCGGTATCCGGATCAAACACTTCATAATCTGACCACGTGATTGGCCCGTCGACGGTATCCGCCGCACCCATGCGGACATTCACCGGGCCCCCCGACATATCCAGATACAGCCGGCGGGTCATCTTTTCCTTTTTGAAGTCAACCTTGATCTGCCCCGTGCGCGTCTGACCGACCAGCGACAGCGACTCCCGCTGAAGCGTCGCGGTGTAGTTTACCCCGTCATTCTGATTGCCGCTGTCGAGCATGAGGAACTTCGTATCCGTCGGATTGCAAGCGATTAGCCTCCGACGCTCACTCGCCCCCCACTGAAGATCGTCGTCCTCCCACGTGTCGGTGGTTGCTTCCCAATCCGACGACTCGGCATTCTCGTTGATCCCCTGCGCGACGTTCACGAAGTTAATATCCGTCGTGGTAAAGGCGCCGGAACCCGACTGGTAATTCCAAATCAGCGCCCGGTTCGGAACCGACGAGCCCGACGACGGGTAGCAAATCCACACTTCAGAGTACTGCGGATTTTCAAACATGAAGGTGTTTTTGTAATTCGTCACGTCGATATCGGCGAACAGCGTCCGACGCCAGCGGGCATCAAGCAGCCCCTGCTGCGACGCACCGTTGTGGATAATCAGATCGTCCTGCGAAAGAAAGATTTGCTGACCGGAACGCCCCAGGTTCACCACACACCGTGGGGCGAGGGCTCCCACCGTCTCGAGATAACTGTCAATCGCGAAGATATCTCGCCCGCCGATAAACCGCATTCTGTGAATGGCGGCCTCTTTGAAGACGTACATATTTCCGCGGAACAGCTGCGCGTCTACGATGAAGCCCGACTCCACATCGGACAGATCGGTCTCGAAGGTATCGAGCTCCGGATCAGTCTCGTCCCACGACGAGGGCACGCTTCCCGGATCAGCAGTATGCGACGCTTTGATCATGTGCGGATAAGCGACACCGCTCTTCGTAACATTAAACGCCACGAGCTGCGGGCCGAAGGCGCGGATCACCTTCGCTCGCAACGTAGACGGCCAATTCGTTAAGTTGGCGAGCTTGGTGCCCGTCGAATAGCTGGCCCAAAACTGCGGAACATCCGCTCCGTTATTCAAGATCGGAATGCCGCCGAGGATCGTACCATTCCAGTCGCGGGAATTCGCCGCGGTATAGTCGCCGCCGACCGCTCGGGTAATATCGACGTGCGACGTGCCGTCATACACCCGAGCTTTCGTCAGGGACGCATAAAGCCACCACGGAGCGGCGTCGGAAGAAATATGCATCAGGAAATGTGGAGCAATACCGGGCGTCCCCCAGACCTGCGTGCGGCCGAGCAGTCGCTGTGGAACCCCATCCACGACACGCATGTTATGCGCGGTCGTCCAGACCTCAGGCGGAAGCATGTACCCCGGACGATCCCTTACGACGCCCAGGGAGCCAAGCTGCCCAAAGTCCATTTCCATTTCCATCAGTGGGAACCCCAATTGCAGATTTTCTTCCCCACCGCGTTGTGCTCTTTGACCTGCGCGATGGTCTTATCGGAATCCTTGTCCGACCAATAGATCGGCTCTGCGACTTTGCAGAACGGTGCTTCGCCGCTCGCCGCTTTAATCGGGGCGTTTGAACCCGTCGTCGTCACGCACCCGGTCAGGATGCAGAGCATTATCAGTCCGCTGCTGCTGACGGGCAGCAAGTGCGATTTCCACATTGGCGGTTTCCTTCTTCATACCTTCGAGGATGGCATTCGCCTCGCCCTGTTTCAGATAGCCCCGGCGTTCGAAATACTTCGCCAGCGCAGAGGCTAGTTGCACGAGACCGAGAACTATCTGAACATAGGACAAGGCGGCTGCTCCTTACTTCTTGTTGGGGACGAGATACACGACGAGCGAGGTCACGCCCGACAGGATCGCCGTCTTGATGCCGATGGGAATTTCGAATCCCATCGAAGTTTCGAAGGTCGACATCAGTGCCGTCACAATCGCCGGGATGAGAAGCCCCATCCATGCCTTCATGCGCTCAAGAATCCAGTCCATAGTCTTCTCCTAGGTGAAGTTAGCTTTAACGGCCCACATGGCGGCCTGTTCGTAGTTTGTTATCGCAATTGAGCGACAACGATTATCAGGCACATTAGCCCGAAGATAGGCCATCAACTCTTCGGTCATGCGCTTGATTTCAGCAACTTGCGCATTGCCCGTCGGATTGAAGGCCGGAAGTGTCGAAGGTTCAGACATAGCTTTCTCCTGTGTTAGCCGGGGTAACTTGCCCACGGCAGTTGGAAGTGGGGGCCGTCTTTCAACGTCTTCCAGTCGCCACCCCATTCGACCGGAACCTTTTCGAGCTTCGCAGCGGTTTTCATGTAACCGGCGAGCTTCGCATAGAGGGGCCAATCCCAGCGAAGGATGCCGTCGATCTTGACAGCAAGGTCGATCGCGTGGGCGAGCCCGGTTTTCTTCCCCGGCAGATGCCGCGAGCGCAGAGTCTGCGACGCCCCGGCGGCCATGTTCTTCTTCTGCTCTTCGAGCGTCCGCAGTCCACAGGTCACAACGACCTCGAAGCCTTTCGGAAACAGCGTCTGCGCGCGCAAAGCCACCCGGACGAGATCAGGGTGGACTTTCTTCAACTTGACGGTCGAGCTAGTTAGCATTGAGTTCCTCCTTCGGAACGTAATCAAGCCGAATATCTGGCAACGGGAGAATAGACCCGCCGAGCTTCTCTTGGACCCAATTACAGAAATACTGCACCCGGACCCGGTAGATAAGACGCCCCGGCGTTGTCAACTCCGGAACGGTAAAAGTAAACACCGCAACGTTTTCCCCAACCGGCTTCTTTTTCGAATAGGTCGGGGCGAACATAGAAAGACGTCCATCGGGGAAAATCAGTGTGCGGTATGTGACGCTCGAGCATTCAGCAACCCGACGCCCTGTCCACGTAACTCGTACTTCAGTCCCCGCGGTAACACGGATAGGCTCTACCGTCCGCTCATAGGTCTCCACCGGAATAGGCGCAGTCCAAAGCTGGTAGAGATAAAAGATCAGCACCCCGATCGGGACACCGATTGCGAGAGCAAACCACTTCTCTGCCTTCGATCCAATCATTGGAAGAACCTGCGATAGGCCGCGTCGAGAATCTGCCAAGCAGTCCCGACCGCGACGAGAGTTCCAAGCACAGCGCCGACCGTGCGATAGAACTGCAAACGTACCTTCGCCCACAGCCGCGAGGTACGCTCTCGTTCCAAAAGGGTCTTCAGCTCATCGCTAGATATTAACGATCGAAGAGCCTGCATTTCTTCGACAGTCGGAAACCCCCGCTGGTCAAGCGTAAGCACGAGATGGCGGAGCTTCTCCAGCTCTTCTCCGTCAAGAGGTAGTGTTGCCCCCGCGACGCTCATCAGCGTTAGCCATGCGACAGGGCAACTTTGCCCCCGTTGTGCGACCAAGCCCACAGCCGGTCAGGCGCCGTCAGACCGGGAATCAGTTCCGCAATCGTGGACTCCGTTTCGCCTTCGAGATACTCATACCGAACCGAACCGTCGAAGTTCGTCGGCTTTGTGCCGTCCACGGTGGCTTTGATCCAGATGGCGTCGCCGGTCTTGTTCTGGAAGGTGATGTCGCCAGCGGCGTCAGCGTTGGTAAGCTGCGTCCAGTCGCCAGCGATCAGGGGGATGTCGGTGTATTGGGCCATAGGAAACTCCTTTTCGAGGCAGGATAGCACAAAGGAGGGCGGACGTCAGTGACGTTCTTTTTCCGCCCGTTAATACTTGATGATGTAGTTCGCAACGATCGACGGCTGGACGTTGTTATGGGCGCCACCGCCGCCCGTCAGAGACGAAAGACCCACCGTCGCAGCGGTCGCCGAGCCGCCCAGTTCATAGGAGCTGTTGCCTCCGAGCGAAGCAGATTGATTGACCGCCGTTGCCGCATCGACCTGTGTGCCAATACCAGTTCCAGTATTCGCCACGAAGTGCCGGTGCGAGGGGATTTCTCCCGTGGCGAGCGTATGTGTTTCGACACCGCCTGCCGCGCCGAGAGTGTCACCGTTTAGTCCACCAGAAAGCCCCGTCAGGCGATCGGCCGACGAGCCGCCCATGTCGTCCTTACCGACGGAAACCCGGCCACGCTTGTCCGGCAAGTTGAAGGTCGTCGAGCCGTCGCCCGTGCCGAAGGTCGTCCCGAGCCGTTTGAAGAGCTTCGCATACGTGGTGCGCGAAATCGCCTGTCCATAGCAGAGAAGATAACCGCTCGGCGCCGTCGTGCCCCACCAATCAAAGCCAGCACCCGGCGGAACGCCATCCGCCAGCGACCCACGAACTTCTAAAACTTGCCAGCCGCCCGTAACCGCGAGCAGCTTGACGTAGTCATACTTATCTTCCAGTACCCAGCTCGACAGACCGTCGATGGTTTCACTACCGTTCGGCGTCAGCGTGCAGGTGTAGGTGGACGAATTCAGCTTGACCGCCAGCGTTCTTCCGATGAAGCTCGCCACCGCCGGTAGCGCAAGCGTCAGGTTCGCACTCGCCGGAACCACATCGAGCATCTTGTCGAAATGCGTCAGATCGACCGTGGTGTTTCCGGTAATCGAAACCTTGTTGACGCCCGCAAGCGACACCGCGGCCGCCCAGGTTGTACCGGTCCACACCGCGTCGATACGATCGCCAGCATTCAGGATGGAGAGGCTCGCCAGTCCATTGATCGAGCCGCTCGACGGAGCAACCGTCAGCCGGTTTGCATTTGTGTCGGTCTTGACAAAAGAGACTTGAAAGCCATCCGCCGAGCTTCCGAGGTTGACCGGCAACGTCATGGTGAACGCGCCACCGCTCGTCGCGCAGCCGAAGACCCGCTGATTGTCCGCCGCGTCGATGGTCGAGCCAGAGGTAGCCGCTTCGTATTTCGGAAAATAGAAAGGCTTGTCGGCGTTCGGGAACGTCGCCTTCAACAGAGCCTTGATCAGACGAATATGATCGTCACCTTGCTTCCGCTGGTCGGTCGACTGCGGGTTCGAGGAGTTCAAATCACTGACATATGTTCCAGCTTCGAGACCCATTACTGGTTGACTCCCATCTGGCGCGGAGAGTTCTGATCCGCGCGGGCTGCGATCTCGGAGAGATAGCGGACCCTCCACATGTCGTATTTGTCGGAAAATTTCTTCAGTGCGGTCGAATGCTCAATATCCGCGGCGACCAACATTCCCGCCCGGTTGATGAGCAAATCCGGGACGTTTGCCAGCCATGCGTTTTCCACATCGGAGGTAAGAACATCTGCTGCTTTGTAGTACGAAAGCGTGATGGTATATGCTGCGTCCGGCACCGGAAACACCGCAAACGTTCCGTTGCGAATGGCAAGCCCGGCAGGCGCCCCTGCGTCGGTGGAGTTGTAGAACTTCTTCAACTCATCATACGGACGGAACTGGATGTAAGAGAGCCCACCGTCCGGATCGAGATAGTAAGGCCCTTCGTCTTCATAAATCCGCAGCCATCCGTCCGGCAGCTCAATCGACGAAGAATCCTGCTCGGTCGTTATCGTGGCGTCTTCTTCCACAAGAAACCACGGCAGCGACCCACCGAGTTCAAACTCCCGCTGGGCTTCCTGAAGCGCGGCTACGCACACATCGTCCAAGTTCTTGCGAAACCCCAGACCTTGCTTCATTCTTGCGACGGCAGCGGTGCGATCCATGAGAGCCCTCAGAAGGTTGGAGTTAAGGGGGCGGAAATGCCAGCTAGCTCCGCCCCCTTTATTCGCTTACGTCGCCTTGAGGACGCCGCCGGTCCAGATGACTCCGTTGCACACGAGAAACGCGCTCTCGCTCTGAGAGATCGTGACGATCGTGGTCGTGTTGGAGTCTTCCTTCACGGTCAGGTCTTCCGCCGCGTCAGCCTGATTGCTGATGTAGAGGATCAACCCTTCCGAGTCGCTCTCGGCCGGCAGCAACACCGTCCGACCGGCGCCACCCGGATCGAGGTAGTTGATCAGGGGAAACCCCTTGTCGATGGTGAACGTGCCGCCGAGGGTCTGGACGTTCACACCGCCCATGATGCCGTTGACGAGCTTCGAATTCTCGATACGGCCACCGTTGATATTCTGATGAGCACTCATCTCTTCGCTCCAAGTTCAATTGAGGGGGAGAAGAAAAGGGAGCCGAAGCTCCCCCTTCGATTAGGTGGCCGACACGTTGCCGAGATAGGCGCAGGTCAGTCCGCCGCGCTCGACCCACAGCGAGCATTCCGTCTGCACGAACCCACGCCGCACGTCTTCGTCCTTCGTCTGGACGTCATCGTAGCTCTTCGTATCGCGACCCTTCAGAGCCACGTACTTGATCGACGCAAAGTCGAGGATGAACATCGACTTCTTGTAGAGCGAGTGCTGGCTGAGCAGCGGATGCGAGTAGAGGAGGATGCGTCCACGCGGGAGGATGAACTCGCGCATGTCCAGGCCGTAGACCTTGACGACGTTTCCGAGCTCCATGCGCGCATTCGTCGCACTCTGGAACACCTTCGACATCTCGAGGATGGCCTGATTGCCGCACATCGCGATGCGGGTATCGCCACCATCTGTATCGAAGTCGAACACCGGAGACACTGCGTCCAGGAAGCTGGGCACCGTGACCGCCGCGCCGAAGACCGTCGAACGTCCACCGTTCGCAGGGGTTGCCTGCGGGATGAACTCGCGCAGACCGCCCATGTAGCGAAGCGGCTTGCCGTTCGACCCCACCGTCTCGGCCTTGCGACCGAAGAGAATGGCCATCTCGATGCCGCGCGCATGATCGAACATCTTGCGCTTCTTGTCGTTCGACCACGGGCTGCCCGTGCGGACATCCGTTGCATCCGCGGTGCCGGTCAGTTCATACGCATCTTTGAAAATCTGCGTGTAGTTCTGAAACTTGACCGGGTTGCGCGACACAGCGTTCGGCGCCGCCGTGCCTTCCGCGTAGGCCGAACCGACCAGCAGAAGGAACAAATCGTTCGCGATGCTTGCCGGCGTCGTGCCACCAGCGCCGCGGCTGACGGTGAACTGCGTATCGGAAAGCACAGCTTCCACGCGGAGAAGTTCCGGCGTGAACGCAACCGCGTCCGCAGCGGGCTCAACCATCAGGATGTCACCCGGCTTCAGATGGGTCGCAGTTCCGTAGCTGCGATACATCGCCGAAGACGAAGGATCGGCCGAGTCCACCGTGATCACCGTGTCGCCGGAGCCAAGGGCGCCGTTGACCTGGAGTCGCACGAGGTTCTGCGTTTCATTCCACCACGAGAAATCGGGGTCCGTGACCGTCTTCTTGCCGGCCTTCGCGGTCAGACCAAAGATGGCCGCGGTGCCGTTCGGCGAGAAGAACAGAATGCTTTCCCGGAAGCTTTTCGGACGTTCGTCGGTCCCCCAGTTCCCGGTGCCGCGAAGTCCAGCGATACCACTCATAGCTTAGTTCCTTTCTCAGTCGTCGTCGAAGTTCATTCCCATCCCTGCAAAGGGGGAAGCATCGACAGTTTGCGTGTGAACGACAGGGGCACTGGCCACTGCCGGGGTGAACGTCGCAGCCGGAGCCACTGGCGCGGCGGGAGCTGCCGAAGGGGCAGGCGCGGCAAGTCCATGCTTTGCAGACACCGCGGCGCCGACCATGGAGAAGAGAGTCGCTCGGTCGATTCCGGGAGTCGCCTTCGCAAAGGTTTGTGCAAAAGCTCGGATGTCTTTGCCGTGCTTTGCAGCGTCGAGATTGCCCCACTGCTTGAAGAACTGAGTCTCCATATCGCGAGCCGATGCGTCCCGTGCGATGGTCTGCTGGATCATCTGGGGGACGACGGCCTGCATCAAAGAGAGCGTCGACTTCACCGCCTTCGTATACACGTTGGTGAGAAGCTTCGGCATCGCGGCAGCCGCGTCAGTTTCAAGCTCAGTGATTTGTTCCGGGGTAAGCTGGAACTGCGGCATGACGGACTGAGCGAACTCAGCTGCCTTCTCGTCAAGCGTAGCCAGCATGGTGGAGATATCCGCCGGAGGAACGTCCGTCGGGTCCTCAAGAGCCGCAGGCTCTGCCGCAGGGGCTGCCGGAGCTGCACTGTCTGACGCTGCCGCAGCAGCCGGAGGTGCAACTACAGGAGCCGCAGGCGGAGGTGCCGGCGGAGCCACCGTCGCCGGGGCAGCGGGCGCTGCGACCGGAGGCGTCGGCGCGGCAGGGATAGCTGCCGGAAGGGCGTCGATCGCATCGTCGTAATCAGCCCCAAGGCCCTCGAAGGGCACGTCAGGGTCATTCGAAGTAGCGTTGGAAATCTGATCGTAGCCCGACGAGGAGGCCGGGGCTTCAGCCCCCGAGGTCGGTGACGACGGCGTCGGGGTTGTCGACGGAGAGCTCGAGTTGCTCGGGGCTGCTGTCGCTGCGTCGTTCGGCATCTTCATATTCCTTCGGTTGGCGGTTGGAAGTCATTTCGGTTGCTTGGGCTATAGTATCACGAGGTGTGTTCAAAAGGGTCCGTATACCATAAATGGCCCCTTTTCTATAGTAAGTACGCAGGACGTCATACTGCCCATCATGCGCTTCGTCGGGGGACGCAATCAGCGTCATCATATGGTTCTCGATCTGAGCAAGTCCGATCGCGAGGAATTCTTTCCACGCATCGGTCTCGATCATGTCGGAGAAGAGACGCTTGCGCTTCAACGCAAGACTAAGATCGGCTTCAGAGTCACTCATGGCGGAAGTGTTCCTTAGTTAAGCATCGGCATTTGCGGCATCTCGGCAGGCGGCGACGCTATCCCGCCCTGACGTGTGTCGCCGGAGGGCGGCGTCCCGGGTGGCTGCGCGGCAACCATTCCCGGAGACGGACCGACGCCCGGCGGAAGCACTTGGATTTTAAACTGGTTGATGTTCTTCAGCCCGGCAAGGTTTGCCATCCAAGCAAAGATTTTCCCAAGGTCATAGGCCATCGCGATTTGCGGCATCCGGCCGAGACCTTGTAGAATTTCCTTCCACTGATTGACCTGCGCCATCCGATCAATGGGAAGCGTGCCGTCCACCGGGACGAACTGGAAGCTTCCGGCGATCAGTTCCGGATTGACGTTGATGAAGCCCGCTCCAGCATCGAGAGCTAGCGAGCCGGCGATGCGGAACTTCTTCTCGCCCGTGTAGAACTGCTGGGTGTTCGCAACGATCTTCTGCGCGTGGGACGAGAAGCCAGTTGCTGAGAGATACTCCGCAATCGTTTTCAGACGGTTGACGCCGAAGCCCGTTGACGTTCTGACCTCCGTGGCGGTCTTTCGTGAGCTTCCGCCGAGGGCGCCCATCATCTGATCGTTGACGCCGAGCACTCGCTCCGCCAGCGTCTGCATCACCGAGAGGTCGTTGAAGTTCTGCTGCGTCACGTCTTGAATGGGCAGCTGGTGGAAGAACGTACGCAAATCCTGCCCATAGGCTTCGGGCTTCAGACGAATGATGCCGCCGGGGTTCGGATTCTCGAGGTCCTTCATCATGATCTTCGTCGGATCGGCGACGAACAAATTATTCAGCGACGCACGAGTGTTGAAGAAGTGCGTGTTGACCAGCCAGTCCATCGTATTCTGGATCGGCTCCATGATTTCCGGAATGCCCCGATTATACATTCCATAGGCTTCGACCTCCGTCTCGAAAATATCGAACGGGAACTGACAGTGGATCGTACCCATCGGACATGCGCCGAAAATCAGCTTGTAGTCCGAGGTGATCGAGAAGACCCACTTCTCCGGAAAATTCGTATCGCCGAGGCCCCATTCCTTCGGGATCAGCTCGACATACACCTCGAAGCCTTCGACGATCATAGGATGCTGGAGAGAGCTTTCCGTCTCACCGCTCCACGTCGGGCGCTCGAGCTGCGACTGCGAGGTAATCTGCGGGTCCGCTTTCCCGTTGACCTTCCGCAGGTCTTCCATATTCGTATAGAGGCCAGCCTGCGCCCGCTTGACGATGTCGTTCCACGGGTGCCGCCGGCGGATGGCGCAGAACTCTCCCTTCTGGAAGCTGCCGACCGGAACGCGCGGATCGGGCAGGAAGTCAAACGGCGAGATATTATACAGCCGATTTCCCTCGTAGCCGGGAAGCTGCCGGGTAACTTGCTTCTTCGCTCCGGTCATGGGATCGACTTCAATCGAGGAGAACTGGAGAACCTCTTTGTCCCAGTACGTTCCCAGGACGCCGATGCCGTACTTCGCCGCATCGTATATCCAGATATAGTAAGGTCCCATCGCGCCGCCGGCGGAGACCTGATAGTTTACCAGAGCTTCTAGCGCCTGCGTCTGCTGCTCGGCTTCGCCGTGAAGGCCCTGATACTGATGGACTGGAGTACGCCCGAAGAACACACTCGTCAAGTAGGTATGCGTAGACATCAGCAGCGCATATGTGTAGGGAATCTGCATCGTCGTATAACGCGGCTTCCCGTTGTCGCGATCCAGATTCCGCTTGGAGTCAAGCGCACTTTCCGGGACATACGCGAGGACGGTTTCCTCCGCCTTTTTCCACTTCGGGTGACGTTTCGCATTTTCCGTCACGGCGATCTTGACGCGGGCCGAGAGCTCGGTGACAAGCCTCGCATGCAGCGGGGAGTCTTTCGGAATAGCGCGAGTGATGGACATTAAGGAGCTCTCCGAATGATTGGGGCGTCAGGATATTCCGACTCGTCGACGGAAGAAGTATATTCCCCTTCGCCAAGTTCGACCGCCGGGTTGATGAGTGCACGAAGCCCGATTGCACAGCAATCTAACAGATCGTCATGGGCAACAGCGGGATATTCAGTTAACTGGTCAATGAACTCGGTGTGATCTTCGAGAATGAAATACTTGCGTAGTTGGAGAAGTGGGCCAAGGGTATCGACGATCTTCTGATACTTCGACCGGTTGCTATTCTTGTCCGGAATGATCGAGTAATACTGACGCTTGCGCTGCATCTCTTTTTCGAGAATCCACTTCAGCACCGCTTGGTAAGCCACCGCGTCGGTAGCGATATACGAGATGCGATACTTCAGTGCGAGCTCGAAAGTTTTCGCAATCGTCCACGAAGGGTCGTGGCCTTTCATCATCGCATATTCGCGAAGGTAATAGTTCCCCTTGATCCGGGTGGTAACAGCGATGACTTCGTAATCCTTACCGATGAGGTCCTTGGCGACCTGCCGCTCAGTTGGCGGCGGCACCGGGTCGATCGACAGCACCGAAGTGCCCATCCCCTGCAAGTCGCTTTTTGTGTAGAAGGAAATCTGCGCGGGAACGAACGCAGCAGTTTCCTTCGAGATGAGCTTGACCTCATTCTCTCGAAGAAAGACCGCTCCTTTGCCCATGGCAAACATGGACCGCTTTTCCGCTCGCAGCTCTTCTGTGGGGAAACGCTCTTCCCACGCTGAACGTTGGAGTTCCGTCGGAAGGTCTTCGGTCTCCGGCGTCCAGCAAGCAAACCGCTCGGTGTGCCACAGAGGGGACTTCGCCGCCATCATACTCGCATCCTCACGATGCAAGGGCGTCTGTAGCATACAGAGTTTTGCGTTGGGTTCTTCGCTCGCAGGCGCCAGCGACTTTGCCACAGCGCCGAGAATCAGATCGCTGGTTTTATCCCGAGCGTCTTTCGTAAGGACGTTCTCATCCGTAAGGACGTCATCGGCGATGATGAGATCGGGCCGGTAGTCGTCGAAATTTATACCGCGGATATTCGACGTGATGCCCGCGCCGAGCACCCAAGTCGTGGTGCCGTCGACCTCGGAAACGATCTCAATTTCCGTCTCGTGCCACTTCTTACCGGGACGCAATCCGAACGTGGTGGTCCAAAGCTTATTTCGCTCGACCTGTCCACGCAGCCACTGGATAGAGCGGGACGCGGCGGGCTCGCTACCGCCGATGAAGAGGATCGTGCGGGACGTGCGATACGCGATACGCTTCGAGCAGAACGCGCGGAGCTTTGTGGTCTTCGCCGAGCCACGGAAGCATTGCAGGTTTACGAACCGAAGCGCAGGATTTTCGAGCGCAGCGGAAATCGACTTATGCATCGGAGGCGAGGTTTGGCGGAACGTTTTCGGAAAGAAGTGATGGCAGTAAAACTCGTCATCGGTGGCGCCAAGCTCGACGACTTCTTCGAGTGAAAGCTCGGCCGTCGGGGGAGCTAGAGCTTCCATTGCAGCACCTCCACCGCTCCGCTGGCGGGCGTCTTCATCAGATGTTCGATCGAGAAGAAGAGCCGCATCTCCGAGGGGAAGAGCACCGCCGGGTCGAAGCTGCGGGTGATTTCCACCAGACGCACGGGCCGCTCGCCATAGAGCTTCGAGACCACCGGACGATAGAGCGATTGCAGCTGCCAATAGGCGTCGAGGGTGTGGGAGAGCTTTATCTCACAGAGGAAGATTTCCTTCGGCGTTTCGAGGATGACGTCCGGCTGGCAGAATCGTTCATCGCAAAGGCCGGCGGAGAAGATGATATACCCAACCCACGGCGCAACTCGTACCGAGACGAATTCTTCGTTCACGAAAAGCTTCTCGAGGGAGCGAAGGACTTTCTTCTCATACCGCTTGCCCGCTCGTTGCGCGGCGGTGGCGGTTCCGGGGTTTTTCATATTTCTTAGCGGGCTATCCGCCCAGCGAGCTGCGACGACTTGCGAGGTGTCGCGGACGGGCCGAAGCGGCTTTTTATAGCCACCGGCGGGAAAGACGGGAATTGCCAGCTCAAGCGTCACGGTCGGCCTCAAGGTCTAGAATGTTATCCAGATCGTCATTCACTTTGACGGGCGTCTGGTGGGCGATTTGCTTCGCAATCGGCGACTCGATCGCGTTTGCTTGTTGGAGCTGGCGCATCTTCTCGCGGGCGTTCGAGAGCACCTCCGGGGACACCGTCACGTGGACGTTCTGCTGCGGCCCGTTGTTCACCGTAACGACGGGAGATTTTCCGCCATACCCAAGCCGTTCGAGCGTGCCGTCAATCGTAGAAGAAAGCGTGTCGGTGGAGATTTTCTCCGGGACATTATCGAGACGCTTTTCCATTTCGACGAGCGCCTTCGAGGCGACACGAGCGGTTTGCACGAGAAGTCCTTCGGAGATGTGCTGAAGATACTCCCGCCTCCGCTGTTCGTAGCGGGTTTTGAAGATGTCTGAGTTGACCACCAGATAGAGGGTCTTCTCCTGACGTCCGAGCGCCTTCGCGCAACCGGCGATGGTTCCAGAAGGGTTGAGCAACATCCACTCGATGATTGCGTCGTACCAGTAGGCGAAGCGCTGCTTCTGCTTGCGCGCACCGGGCGGCTGGGCGGGAACTCGCATAAGGGACACGGGCGGATTACCTTCTGAAAGAGGGAGGGTTAACCGGTAGAGTAGCACGAAAAGGCACATGGGGGCAACCGCCTATAAAGCGGGCGGAGTTCCCCAGAAGTCGCACGCCGCGGAATTGGGTTTGTAATATGACCCGCGGCCGCGCGATGGGGGGCGGTACGGGTAGCCGGGACGTAAGGCAGGCATACGTCGCGCGTAATACCCTAGTAGTCCGGTAGACTATATAGAGCACATCAACTTGATAAGCTCTCTAGCTTCGCTAGGCATGATCGAGGATAGCCCCCGAGACGGAGAGCGCAAAAAGATTTCAAGCATGCAAGCTTTGCCTTATTATCGCCACAATGTTTTTGCATACTCGTTTCGTTAGCAAGGCACGGGCAATCAAGCCCCAATAGGAGACTTGCAAATGGCAGACGAAAATCAGATCGAAGCCGCCGACACCGCCACCGCAACAAAGGAGCCGAGCAAGCGCGCCGTTTCCAAGCGGGAGATTCTCGACTCAGCAGGGAAAGAGCAGGACGACTGGGCGGGCGCAAGCGGCTTCCGCTATACCACGCTCTCGGATGGCTTCGCCGCAACCGTCATGTTTGATGACCTGCCGGACGAGATCGTCAAGGGACTCGCCGCGTTCGGCGGACTCACGCTCGCCGGCAACGTGACGAACTCGGTGCGTAACGGGGAACGCAAAGGCGAGGGGCCCGCGACGGAAGCCGAGGCCCTGACCGCATGGCTGGAAAATCTCAAAGCGGGTAACTGGACGTCGCCGCGTGGCGAGGTCGAGGCCGGGATCGGACTGCTCGCCGAAGCGGCGCAACGCGCATACGCGAAAAAGGGCCAGACGGTGGATATCGAGGCCATTACGGAGAAGATCAAGGGCCTCGACAAGGACGGCAAGGCAGCCCTGCGGAAGAACCCCGCTGTCAAGCTGGCCATGCTGGAAATCCAGACCGAACGCGCGGCAAAGAAGGCCGCCGAGGCAGACGGCGACGGCCTGTCGCTCATGTGACGTAACGCGCAAGGGAGCACAGGCGGGCGGGGGTTTAGCGACTCCCGCCCTTTGCTTGCCCCTAGCGGGGCCAGCGGCGGGCCTACAGGGCGCTTGCAAGCTTTTGGCTAGGGTAGTAGCCCGGCGTAGCCGGGGGCGCTACGGGCCACGACAGGGCATCTCCACATATACACCTTACAGTCACCGCAGGTGCACCGTAGAATCACCGTACCCTCGGACTCTCGACTACCCCCGGTTAACCGGGCGGAGCACCTTGGCAGCACCGCCCCCTTAACTCAGACGTGGCCCTCGGGACTTCGGGCCGCCCCCTCCCTCGTGGCCCTCGCCGACGTCCCCCTCCCTCGCGAC